>Ga0335394_10000143_pt1 | contig 69034 bp, 54 predicted proteins | sample MAT03_FD_205741 | JGI IMG/M metagenome (GOLD analysis project Ga0335394, IMG submission 205741) | Freshwater microbial communities from Lake Fryxell liftoff mats and glacier meltwater in Antarctica - MAT-03 (spades assembly) (version 2) ... | reverse complement strand
AACGAGCGGCAGCGGGTGCAAACCCCTCGGCATTTGCTATCGTCCTAAGTCGTTATTCTGCGGGAAAGACAGCATTTCCGAACACCGCCGACCCGGGCGAAAACGAGCAGCAGCGGGTGCAAACCCCTCGGCATTTGCTATAGTCCTAAGTCGTTATTCTGGGCGGAAGACAGAGTTTCCGAACACCGCCGGAAGGGGCCCAGAATAGCAGCCGGAGTAGGCCCGGCCACTGACGAAGGAGGGGGGACGTCAGAGAACAACGCCCGTAAAGGTTGAATGGGAGGCCTCAGGAATTGTGAGCTGAGGCAGTCGCTAAGCAAGGACCAACCGTCGACAGGATTGCATTTGTTCAGCACTTTGGCAAAACTAGGAAGATTACCAGTTAGTGAGCAAGCTACTCCAGGGATGGACGATGCGTCATTCATGGAGTACTCGACATGTCAAGTGTTTCTCGTCCCTCTCATGCCGAGAGAGGATCCCAAAATCCTCTCGATCAGGCGCTGCTTAAGGGATTCGATCGAAGGCTCCGCCTAGTCTGCGATCACATCGTGAGCGTTGCTCATGGTCGCACCACCGGCCTGTATCTGTATGGCGCCGGCGGCCTCGGCAAGTCGCACACGATCCATACTGAGTTGAAGCGACTCGCCGTCCCATACCAGTCGTACAACTCCAAAATGAGCGGTCGCGGGCTGTTCGATGCCCTCAGCCTCCATCCTTCCAGAATCCATGTGCTTGAAGACGCGGAGCCGCTCTTCCGAGATGCAGACGCCCTCGGAGTCCTGCGAAGCGCCCTGTGGGGTTCGGAGCGGAATTCGGATGGTCGGCTCGAACGGCCGGTGACGTGGTACACCCATACCGAGCGCTGCGAATTTGTTTTCACGGGCGGCATCCTATTGACGGGCAACCGGGAGTTTTCCTCGCTTCCGGAGCTGACGGCAATCAAGACTCGCATCGCCTATTTGCATCTGACCGCATCCGATGACGAGATCGCGGCGATGATGCGTCGGCTAGCACTGGATGGCTATCGATCGGCGAATGAGGAAATTGTCGCTGCAAAGTGTCTGGAGATCTGCGACTACCTCGTCCACCAGTGCCGTGAACTTGGTCGTTCGCTTGATCTGCGAATCCTGCAGAACTCCTATCAGGACTATCTGCAGTGGTTTGAGTTCCAGTCGCTTTCGCACTGGACTGCATTGGTCCGCTCCCGCCTTCAGGCGCAGCTGGGACCTGCTGAAAGGGGGGGAATGCCGACCCGGCGAGATGAAAAGCAAGAGGAACTGGACTTGGCGCACCGGCTCAGGCTCATCCGAGATCGTCAGGCAAAGCTCCGGATCTGGCAGCAAGCCACAGGGAAGAGCCAATCCGCCATGTACCGGCGCATCAAGCAGGTATCCCAGATGCGGGTGCATTTATCGCTGAGAATGTGAGAAAATGAGAATTATCAGGCCGTGCAGCCGGCTTTTACTAGATTAATACAAAATAAATCTAAAATAAGCCTGGAATTGCGGCATATAGATTGAATGGGAAATGATAGCTAGCAGGTGCTGAGGGCAAATCAAATTCGCGATCCGGCTCCGTACTTGCAACGATACGGCAACCTTGTCGCACGAGCCGCTCCAAGCAAATTGGGATAGCTCGGTCATTTTGCCAAGCCCACGAGGTAGGCGATATGCTTGGAAACCGTCGCCAATCGTCGGGTTCCGACCTTGGTACCGAAGACTGGTCGACGAGGACCAACATGAAGAAGATCCGGGCCATGTAGCCGATCATCAGGCAGGCGAGCTTAGAAAACCGCGGAATGAGACAAGTAGCATTCGTAGTGAGCGACAAAGCGAGGAAGCCTTGCAGCCAGCCGACCGTCCGCTCAAGGATCCACGCTGCTTGAATCACCCCAACGAGCTCGGCCATGTCGGGACCGTTTCCGCCCGCGACGATCGGTGGCAGGTCAACTCGATTCGGCTTCGCCAAACCACTATTGAAGCGTCGCCAGCATACTAAGTAGGAGGGGCAATCGCCTAAACGAGGCACCCAGAGAACGCCTTCAAGGCAGCAGCGGCCCGCAGGCGGCCCCCGGCGAAATGGGCGTCGGTTGGGCTCCTCGTCCTCGAATAGGCATAGCAGAACCGGAGGTTGGATTTGCAACTGCCCCAAGTTCTAAAGTTTGAAAACTTTTGCGGCATATATGATGAGAGAACGCAGTAACCATCAGTCGAAAGCAGCTTTGCCGCGCCCAACGCTGCCCGGAAAGGCGGCGGTCTCCGCCGAGGCAGGCGACTATCTCGACAAACTTGTTCTCAAGATAGACATGCCTCAGATCCAAGACGCCATATGGAATAGGCATCTCACGGCGAAGGAAAGAGCGAAGATTCTCAAAAAGGGTAACTCTCGTACTCTCGGCATCACTCAGGCCTGGATGGAGGTCCATCGAGTGTCTTTTTGGCGGGCGATCGTCGAAATGTCGTATGCCTGCGGCTCATTCGGCGTGGGGAACTACGAATGGCTGCTGCGAGAGCTGGGCGAAGTGAAATCCGCTTCATCGGCGAAGGACGAAGCTCCTGAATGGAATCCCGACAGCCGTGAACTCAGGTTTGGGGGAATGGTTGTCCGCACTATTCGCAGTAAGTTCGTGGGGCATCGAATTGTCGCAATCCTTGAAGCCTTTCAAAATGCTGGCTGGCCGAAGAGAGTAGACGCTCCGGAAGGTTTCGATGACCAGATTCGTCGCGAGAGCATCGCCAGTCTCAATGAACGCCTCGACCCGAAACTGCGATTTCTTGCCGATGGGTCCGGCGGGATCTGTTGGGAGGAAAGGCCTCCGGGCATTATCGCGAGGCGCGGGTCGCAAGCCATGGCTAAGCCCTCGCTGGTCAAGCGTCGTCGGTAAGTAGGTTCTGACCCGGTTCTGACCCCAAAGTGGGGGCTCATTCCTTGCGGTCCCGCTTCTGTGGATCGCCACCTCCCGCGCACCTCCTGCGCTCCTTCATTAGACCAGCATTCGGTCTCTCGGCAGGATGAGGCACAGTGTCGTGTCTCACCCGCTGGGAGTTCGGTCATGGACGGCAAGAAGTCGCTAAAGCTGACGATGGGTGAGATTTCCGCTGCGTGTTCTGACGGCGCTGGAAAACAGTATCCACCGATTCTCACGACGCAGCAGGCTGCGGAACTCGTCGGCGTTCCCATCGGGACGATCTACGCCTGGTCGAGCCAGGGGCGCCTCAAGGGTTGTGCGCGCAAGGTCGGCAAACACTTACGGTTCTTCCGCGATCGGCTGATCAGCCGCATCTTTAACGAGGATTTTTAACCGTGAAACAATTCGAAGAAGACGAAGAATCGGAGCTCGTCGGCGAAAGCGTTCGCATCCGTCGTCGAGGCAAGCGTTACTATGCGAACTATCAGCTCGATGACAAGCAAGTCCGTGCGTCGCTGAAGACCACCAGCAAGAAAGAAGCCCGTCGGCTTGCGATCCAAATCGCCGCCAAGCTCGCCGACGGCCAAGTCTCCAAGCCTGCCAAGACTCCCTCCATCCAGTCTGTCATTGAAGCGTATCAGAGCCATAAGAAAACCGAGCGTCGGAAGCCCAAGACGCTTGCGAAGATCGACTTGGTTTGCCGCCGCGTGCTGGCCTTGGCGGCGAAACGCCACCAATCCAAGCTGACCAACATCGACCTTTCTTTCGTCGACGCTTACCGGGCCGAGCGGGTGGCCGCGCCCGCCAAAGCTAAGACCGTCCACAACGAGACGGTCATCATCCGCCAGCTGATTAACTTCGCCTTGCGCCGCAACCTAGTGACCAAGGATCCGCTCGCAGGCCTCGAACTCAAGAAGCCGAAGCCGACCCGTCAGCCGTGCTGGACTCACGAGCAGACCCAGAAGATTCTCGCGGGCGCCTCGCCACCGCACCAAGCGGTCCTGGTTCTGCTGGCAGAGACCGGCATGCGGGTCGGTGAGGCCAAGTGGCTGCAGTGGGCCGACGTCGACTTCGCCCGAGGCATGATCCACATCCGCCCGAAAGAAGGCTGGGAACCTAAGACGGGCGACCAGCGGACCGTACCGATGAGCGAGCGAGTCCGATCACTCTTGGAGGCTTTGCCGCGACGAGACGAGTGGGTCTTCACGGCCCGCCAGTCACGCGAGGCGCCCGCTGTGGTCCGCCAGATCTCCGAGCGGCGCCTGCTCCAGCACCTTAAGCGCGTCCTGAAACGCCTCGGCCTGGCCGGGCATGTGCACACCTTCCGTCATGCGTTTATCTCGCACGCCCTCACGCAAGGTACGCCCGAAGCGATCGTGCGCGACTGGGTGGGGCATGTGGATCGCGACGTGATCAAACGATACACCCACGTGGGTGATCAGGCCTCGCAGGCGGCCATGCAGCGCCTGATGCCGGCCGCGAATTCGAAGCTGCGTGACGGTAAGGAGGCCAAACATGGCCGTAAGCAACAAGGCGCGAATTAAGCACAAATCTAGCACAGTCCGGCGTCACGCCCGGAAGCTCGCGGCGCAAAACAAAAGCGGGCCCCGAGTTAAGGGGCCCGCTTCTTCTGCGAGCGGAGGGCACGGGAATCGAACCCGCAACCGATTACTCGGCATCACATTTCCAGTGTGACCGCTAGCCATTCGCTTACCCTCCGAAGGGTAGAGGCATACAGCCGCCTCGATGTTCGCAGTCAGGCTCCGATTAGTCTAACAAGGCGGTCGGCAAACGCGAAGGGGTGGCGCGGGCCCTTTGCAATGCGAAAGAGCGAGCGCAAAAGCCCTTCGATCCGCGTGACCGGCCCCACCGGAACGACCCGTCGCGCTCAAGTTGTGCGACAGTGGCCAAATTGCATTCGGCCAACTATACGTGGAAGGAATGGGGCCAGCGTGCGCCCCGGTTGGCTCCGAAGTGACAGATTCATGCAAAGCTCTGCAGTGGCGATCTTTGGTGTGTCTTTTCTGGCAGTGGCTCTCACGGGCTGCCCGGGACATGTTGCGCCCGCACCGACGCCGGTGCCCCTCGAGCCGGCAACCGTCGCTCACCGTGTTGATGTGTCGGCATCGGCGTGGACCGTGCTGCTTGCTCGATTGGAAAAGCTCCTGCCCGCCAGCGTCAGTCCGGGCGATTCGCGGCGAAGGGTGGCTGGGTATAAGACGCTTGATCTGCAAGAGCTGAAGCAGGTTTCGAAGGCCATCGACCAACTGGCGGGCCTGGCCAGCTTGCAGGTCGAGCCGGCCATTACCGAAGAGACCCTGGCGATTCTGGTTCGAATGATCGCCGCGCAACGGAAAGTCGATGCCTGGACGGCCAACACTTTGGACGATCGACGGGTGTTGGCTCAAGACCCAGACGATGCGGCTCATCGACAAACGCTGAGAAACTACCTGGCCACCGCGTGGGGGCTGATCGATCTCTCGGGCCGGCTGCATTTTCATCTGACGGAAGCGCTCGATTCGGCGGCCTACAAATTTGCAGGCGCTGCGGGGGATCGCGACCGCTTGATCGAACTGGTGGCGCACGAAAAGTGCTCGGCCGGCATTTCGGTAATGTCGGTAGCGCTGCTCGATCCACCGGCCGACAGTCCCAACAAGGCCCAACCGCTGCATGCGGCGGGCAAGGCAAAGTTGATCGAGCTGATCGCAGGGAGCGGCCGGCTGGACATCGTTCCCGTGCTGGCCGAGTTCGTGACGAGTCCCGAAGCAACGCCCAGCCAGATTCTGGCGGCCGCCGAGGCCATCCGCACGCTGGGTCTGCCGCAGGATCCTCGCCCCGGCCAAGGCCCGGAGATTCCCGCCCCTCCGATCACGGCCGCACGGCTCCATCAGGCGCTGGCCGGGATCTCGGCGACGGCGCTCACCCCGGCGGAAGAGAGACAGCGGCAGGAGTTGTTGGCGTGGCTCAAGGTTCGCGATGAGCAGGGGCTGACCGACACGACCTATCGACTTGGCAAATTCGAGGTCGCGCCGGGTGATTGGCTGCTGATGCACAATCCGTCGCCCTACAACCAACTGACAGACCTGGCCCCTGGCATTTACACGCATGTGGGAATCGTGGCTCTGGAACGGGGAACGGATGACAAGCAGCGAATGGTGGTGGTGGAGCTGAATGAGCGTGGGGCGCGCGTGCCCGCGACGAATGTCGACGCTTATCTGCCCCTCACGTTGCATTATACCTTTCTTCGGCACCAGGATTCCGAGGCAGCGAAAATAATGGGAGACACGGCGGCGCGAATGATCGGCCAGGCGGCGGAGTTCGATCTGACGTTCCGCACCGATCGCGTGGCCCAGTACAAGGGCAAGCTGCTGGGGCAGAAGATCAAGACGTACTGTGCGGGCCTGGTGCTGCTGTGCGCGCAGGAGACTGATCGGCCGCGCGAGGAGTTTTTTCCTCTGGCCGAGAACCCGCCCAACGAGCGGGTGGTGGAGAATCTGGCGAAGTTCGGCATCGATTTGGGGCACGACTTTATCTCTCCCACTGGCCCGCTGTTTGCCGAGAAGTTCCAGATCGTCGGCCGCAACGAGGCCCTGTATGATCCCTCGCGTGAAATTGAAGAGGCGGTGTTCGACCATTTTGGGCATCTGGTGGGCGAGAAGGAGCTGACCCCCTCGCCCGACCTGTTCCAATCGCTCCGCCAGCGCATGGCTGAGGCTTCGAAATCGAATCCACTGCTGGCGAAAGCCTTGGCGGCGGCGGCAGACGTGAACGCCGAGATGGACCTGGTAGCCGGCGCCAAAGCAGCCGCGCTGATCGAGACGCTGGACGAGATTGCCTACAAGGCGAGCAGCGACTTTCGCGACGCCCTGTCGGCTATGCGGGGGGGATCGCCCGAAGAACTGAAAGCCCAGGGATTCGACGCCGAGCAGGTGAAGCATCTGCTCGACCTGCGTAAGTCGCATGTCAGCATCTGGGAAGGTCTGGAAAGTGGCAAAATGAGCCAGTTTGCGGCCCGCTCAGCCCTGCTCGAGCATTACATCGCCGCCGGCAAAGCCCGCCTGAACGCCCGATTCTTCGGCAAATAATGTCGGGCGTGTTGACACTTCCCCGCTTCGCGCCATTAGCATCTTAGAGATGGCGCCGGAGCAAACCCCCATGCCGAACTTGCCGCACGAGCTGGAAGGCTTTGTGGGGGCGCTCACGCGCCATCAGACGCGGCTGCGCGGATTGGTGCGGTGCCTGCTGTTCGACGCCTCGCAAGTGGAGGATGTGCTGCAGGATGCCAACGTCGTACTGATGCGCAAGGCAGCCGACTTTCAGCCCGGCACCGACTTTTGGGCCTGGTCGAGTCAGGTGGTCCGCTATCAGGTTCTGACGCATGCCAAACGCGTAGGACGCGAAAAGCTGGTTTTCGACGACACACTGCTGGCCACGCTGGCAACCGAGGCCGAAAAACAAGCTGCCGGTCTCGAGGATCGAAGAATGGCGCTGGGAGAGTGCCTTGGCAAGCTGGCGGCCCCGCAAAGACAACTGTTGGAACTTCGCTACAGCATGGGACACTCGATCGGGGAAATCGCCGAACGTCTGAGCCGGCCTGAAGGCTCGATCCGGCAGACGCTGCACCGTATCCGCGGGGCGCTCTTGGAATGCATCGAACGGAAGCTGCCTCAACCCGGCTCGTAACTCTTCAATCGAAACCCGCATGACGACGTCGCCTCCAGATTCCGAAGCCCTTTGGGCGTCCCTGGTGGACAGCACGCTGACGCCGGAGGAGTTCGCTCGGCTGCAGCAGATGCTGTCGCAGGATCCAACCGCGCGACGGCGCTACGTTGATCTGATGCTGCTCGACACGCTGCTTGCCGAAGAGTTGGCTTCGGAGTCGATCGGAGATATGGTCGATGCCTTGAGCCCTTCGGGCATCTCCGCAGCCAAGTCTGTCGTACTTCCAACGCCGGCTCGCCAGGCTTCGCCGGTCACGGGCATTCGCCGGCGATGGTTCGCCACGGCCATGGCGGCGGGGCTGCTGCTGTGTGCCGCGGTGTGGCTGTTCAGCACTCCGCAGGCAGAAGCCTCGGCCGCATCGCTGGTCGGCGAAACGCTACGGGTGCATCAGTTGCCGCTCGACCGCTGCTATGTGATTCAAGTGGAGCGGACCGGCGAGGCCTTCAAGTCGTGGTCGGCGGCTCGCCCTCGGGTCGACCGGCTCTGGACGCGTGGCGATCGCTTTTTTCTGGAATCGTCGACCGAACGATCCCGCTGGAAATGGGGCCAGGATGCCGATGGGCGGGTCTGGATGACCCACGGACAGCAGAGCGGGCTGACTATCGAACCAAACGAGCTCCCTGTCTGGCTGTCGAGCGTTTGCGATGCCCTGGCGATGCGGGTCGAGCCAATGCTCGAAGAGGTGCTGGCAAACTTCGATCTGACGTGGGCCGAAGAATCGGGCGATCCGCGGACCAAAGTCGTGCGGGCGGTCAACACGCGCGGGGCCCAGCCGCGCTGGCTGAAGGAAGCCCGCCTGGAGATCGATGCCGAGACGAAAGTGCTGCGAAAACTGACGGTCGTGCGGCAGGTTCGCTCGCGCCAGGCGGTCACCGTGACGTACACGCTGGCGGCTTCGGAATCTCAGCCCGACGACTGCTACGAGTTGAAGGGGCATCTGACCGAGCCGTCGGTGGTTTACTCGCGATCGAATCAGCCGCAAAAACGATTCGAGGCCCTGGCAGATCACTTTGGGCCGCTTTTGGCAAGAACGATGTTTCAACTCGAACGAGAACCTTCGATGGACGGCGCAAAGTAGCAGGCACACTCCGTGTGCCGTCCGCTGAGACTTTTTCCAAGTTCGCCCAATGGTGGACCTGAACGAGCACACGTGGAGTGCCTGTGACTTTTGTGGTGCAGCCGTCCCGCCTGCTGGAACATCGGTCCCACTTCAAGGCAGGCGGGACGCCTGCACCACAATACATGCCTGCACCACAATAAGCGGACGGCACACGGAGTGTGCCTGCTACTTTACACTCGCAAGTAACGATTCAACTCATACTTCAGGTTGCTGCCATGCTCACACGACTTACTTGGTTCGGATGCCTCCTCGGATGTTGTCTGTTGGTCCGTGCTGGAGAGCCCGATGCGCCGGATGCGGCTCCGGCCGTCAAGAAAGCCGAGCCGGCGAACGGATTGGAAGGCAAGCGCGGTCAGTTTGCCGAGAAGCTGAAGCAGCTCAAGGAAATGAAGAAGGGCGCAGGCGGGACGCCGGCCGAAGGAGAGTCGGGCAAAGGACGCTTCGCCGACATGCTGAAGCAATTCAAGGGGAAACAAAACCGCGAGCCGCTCGACCCGAACAAGTTCAAGCGAACCTCGTGGAAGGTGGGCGAAGAGACCCGCGAGGCGTTGATCTACGCTCCGCCGGCGAAAGACGCCAAAGACAAGCGGCCCGTCGTATTCGCCTTCCACGGCCACGGGGGAACGGCCGAACATGCCGCGCGAAGGATCAACTTTCACGAGACCTGGCCCGAGGCGATCAGCATCTATCCGCAGGGACTGCCGACCGCGGTGCCGCAGATCGATCCCGAAGGCCGGATGCCCGGCTGGCAAAAGTATGTCGGCGATCAGGACAATCGCGACCTGCTGTTCTTTGATGCCATGCTGAAGACGCTGGCGGCCGACTACCAGATTGATGCCGACCGCGTCTATGCGTGTGGTCATTCCAACGGGGGCTACTTCAGTTATGTGCTTCTCGCCGGTCGTAGCGACCCGTTGGCGGCCGTGGCGCCGATCGCCGCCACGCATGACGTTCGCAATTTCAAAGACACCAAGCCCAAGCCGGTGTTTCATGTGGCCGGCGAGCGCGACCCGTTGGTCCGGTACGCGTCGCAGGAACGAACGATTGAGCAAATTCGTAAACTGAACGGCTGCGACGCCGAAGGGAAACCGGCCGGCGAGTTCTGCACCGAGTACAGCTCGAAGAGCGGCCCGCCGGTGGTAGCCTACCTGCACCCCGGAGCACATGAAGTCCCGGCCGGGGCGATCAAGCTGATCACGGAATTCTTCCAGAAGCATTCGCGAGCCAAGGCCGAGGGTGCGCCGCGCGTGAACTTCTATCCGAAGAAGCCATAACGCCGACTTGGAAATTTCGGCAACTGTAGGGAACGCCCTCTGTGGCGTTCCGCGAATAGGCGAAGGCTATCCCACTTCGCGGAACGCCACGGAGGGCGTTCCCTACAGGAGGCGCTTCGCGAGTGCCTTAAAGCACTAGCCCATCGAGCCGTCGAGGAAGCCTTCGAGTTGCTTGCTACGCACGGGGTGCTGCAGCTTGCGGACGGCTTTGGCCTCGATCTGGCGGACACGCTCTCGAGTGACCTTGAAGATCCGCCCCACCTCTTCCAAGGTATAGGTGTAGCCGTCTCCCAACCCGTAGCGCAGGCGGATGATCTCGCGTTCGCGGAACGACAGGGTCTTCAGCACATGCTCGATCTTGTCCTTGAGCATTTCCTGCGCGGCGGCCGAGAGAGGGCTCTTCGTCCCGGGATCCTCGATAAAGTCGCCGAAGTAGCTGTCCTCGTTATCCGAGAGGGGACTGTCCAGGCTGATCGGCTGCCGGCTGATCTTCAGCACGCGCTGCGTCTCTTCGATCGGCACCTTGGCCAGATTCGAGAGCTCCTCGACGGTAGGCTCGCGGCCCAGTTCCTGCCAAAGTTGCTTCCCGGCGTTGCGCAGCCGCGACAGCACCTCGATCATGTGGACCGGAATGCGGATCGTGCGGCTCTGGTCGGCGATGGCCCGGGTGATCGCCTGGCGAATCCACCAGGTGGCATAGGTCGAGAACTTGTAGCCCCGGCGGTACTCGTATTTGTCGACCGCCCGCATCAGGCCGGTGTTCCCCTCCTGGATCAGGTCGAGGAACGAAAGGCCGCGGTTGCGGTACTTCTTGGCGATGGAGACGACCAGGCGGAGGTTGCCGCCGGACAGCTCTCGCTTGGCTTTCTCGTAGTCGTGGAACTCCTGCTTCATGCGCTGGCAACGCCGAGCCAGGCTCATGGGCGTTTCCAGCGTCAACTCCATCAGGTCGCGCAGCTCTTTGCGGAGGTTCGCCCGCTCGTCCTTGGCCGCGCCGGAGTCGCCGATACTGGAGAGCAGGACGCTGATTTGCGACATGCGGTCCGAGAGCTGCTCCAGCCGCTTCATCAGCGGCTGCACTCGACGGGTGCGGACGCTCAACTCTTCGGCCAGCGTGACCGCGCGGCGACGCCGGCGGCAGAGGGATTGGCAAGCGAGCTCCTGCTCGGCGCGAGGGGTCGATTTGCTGATCGCCCGATGGAAGTCCTTCACGTTCTCGCGGATCAAGTGCTCCAGGGTCTTCAGATTCTGCGGCATGCGGGCCGTGATCTGTTCCTTCGAGAGCTGTTCGGTCAGCGAGATCTTGATCGTGCGATCGAAGGGAAGCTCGCCGATGCGAACCTTCTCCAGCACTTCGACCGTGGCCCGGAGGGCGTAGTCGCACTCCAGCACGCTGCGGCGGAAGCGCCGGCGGGCCCGCTCGATGCGGCGAGCCAGGTCGATCTCTTCCGGGCGGCTCAACAGCGGGATCTCCGCCATTTGAGTCAGGTACATCCGGACCGGATCGTCGGACCAGTTTCCTTGTTCGACTTCGCTGCGGTCGTTCGATTCCTGCGGATGCTCGCGGGCTTCGCCAGCGCCGGGCGCCGAGTCGTCGCGTGCTAACTCTTCGCGCGATTCCTCGCTGCCGAACGGCTCGCGGGTCTGTTCCTGGGCGCGATCGCTTGACCACTCGCCGCCGGCTTCGCCACGTTCCTCGTCGCTCTGCTCTTCTTCGGGCTCGGCAGCTTCGCTCTCGCTGCTCTCATTGCGAATCGCAAAACGGTTGGCACTTGTCTTGGGCTTGGAGTGGCCGTTGACGGCGCCATTGCCGTTGGAAGAAGGGCGACGAGCCGGATGCGTGCCGCTCTTGTCTTTCGAATGCCCGTTGCCGTTCGAATGCCCGTTGCCGTTCGTATGACCGTTGGCGGCAGCAGGGGCGGCAGGCGCTTCGTCGAGGAGCTTGATGCCCCGCTCCTTGAGCTGGAGCAGAATCTCTTCCATGTGGTCGGGGGTGATGACTTCGTCCGGCAACGCCTCGTTGAGCTGATCGTAGGTCAGGTAACCCTGCGATGCGCCCAAGGCGAAGAGACGGTTCTGAGTTACATCATCCACGCGATCCACGACATGCCTCCTCGGGCCCCGCATCACTCGAGCCGGTAAGACTCAAGTAACCTCATTCTGATCAGAATCATCTGCCTGCCGCAAGCCCCCCGCCGCCGCTTCCGCAGCGGCTGCTTTCTTGGCCAATAGCTCGTCGCGAAACGCTGCCACGCGGCTGTAATTTCGCCGGCGTGCCAGCACTTCGGTCAGCGTCCGATCCGCCTCGGGTGCGTCTGGTTGGGCACGCACCGTTTCGCGCGCCTGACGCGACTGCTGCGTCTCTTCGATGCGGGTCACGCGCACCAGCAGATTGTCGAGCCGGGCCTTGGGGGTCAGTTGGCTGGCCGTCCCCTTCTCGTCCAACTCCACCAGCAAGCGTTTGGTGTACGGCTCGTCGAACTCCAGCATCAGCCTGTCCAGGCTCCGCTCTAGATCGGCTTCGCGCAGGTCCAGGCACTTCTGGTACACCTCGCGAAGCAGCCCCTGCGAGAGCTGATCGGGGCCGATCCGGGCGGCGATTTCGTCGAACAGATCCGGGCAGGTGATCACGATCTCCAGCAGTTCACGCTCCCACGGCGCACCCACGGTCGGCAGCTCGGCGTGCGGAGCAGACTGCTCGTCGCGGCGCTGGGCACGCTCGGGTCGGCGACCATTGCGAAGCTCCGTCATGCGGTTCCGCAGAGTCTGTTCCGAGATGTTGAATCGGAGCGACATGCGATTCAGGATCTGCTCTTCTTTCAGCCGCATGAAGCTGCTGGTCCCTTCGCGCAGTCGAGGCGAGAGGGCCATCGCGTTCAAAAGTTCTTCCACCGCTTCCGTCTGCGAAAACGTGTCCCGGCTGCCGCCTAGCTCCGACGTCGTCGTGATGAATTTGTGCTCCAGAGCGTCGGGTGCCTGTTCGATCAGCCCACGGAAGGCGTCGGCCCCGCGCTCTAACAAAAAGTCGCAAGGGTCGAGGTTGTCGGGCAGGGTGAGGATCCGCAGGTCGATCTGCTGCGCCAGGAACAACTCAAGGATGTCGTTGGAGCGCCGCCGGCCGGCCTCGTCGCCGTCCAGGACCAGCACGATGCGGATGCGATCCCCCATCCGCTTCAAGACCGGCAGATGCCGCTCAGTCAACGCGGTTCCCAACACCGCCACGGCGTTGCCGACGCCCATCTGGTGGGCCACGATGCAGTCCGTGTAGCCCTCCATCACGATCACCGTGCCGACCTGACGGATGGCAGGCCCGGCGATCTCCAGGCCGTAGAGCATCTGGCTCTTGGAGAAGAGCGGGGTCTCCGGCGAGTTGATGTACTTGGCCATCTGCTTGGCGTTGTCGTCCACAACCTCCGGCTCGGGGCGCGGCAGCACGCGGCCGCCGAGCGCGACGGGGCGATTCTGCTGATCGCGAATCGGAAACAGCACGCGTCCCTTAAAGCGATCGTACATGCCGTTGCCGCTCTGCCGACGGGCGCAAAGACCGCTGCGCTCCAGCCCTTCGACGGAGATCTGCTGTTTGGCCGCCCGGGGAAGGAGCCACTCCCAGTTGTCCGGGGCGTAGCCGAGCTTGAACTTCTCGATCGATTCGTGGGTGATGCCCCGGTCATCGAGATACCGCCGAGCCATTTCTCCTTCGCTCGAGTCGACCAGGGCCCGATGGTACTCGTCGACCGCCCAGGCCATCGCTTTCAAAAGCGGCGCCTTGGGGTCAGCGGAGCCGGGGGTGCTTGGCCGGCCCTGGCGTTTGATTTCGATGCCGGCCCGTTCGGCGAGCAGGGTGATCGCCTCGGCAAAGCCGACGTTCTCGTGCTTCATCACAAACGAGAAGATGTCTCCCCCTTCTCCGCAGACCCAGCATTTGTAGGTCTGACGGTCGGGGTTGATCTGCAGGCTGGGCTTATGATCGTCGTGCCAGGGGCAGAGGCATTTGAAGATCCGCCCTTCGCGGCGCAGCTCGAAACTGGCGGCGAACAGATCGACAATGTCGACCGCCCGTTTGATCTGCTCTTTGGTGTCGAGATCGAAAGACACCGCCGGCTCCTGCCCGCGCACGGGAGAAAGGTGACCCGTCCATCCTGACGGAAAGGACTCCGCACGCCCAGCAAGGCCCGGAGAGGAAATGGTGAGAAGTCCCAGAGCGCGTTATAGCGACTCGCGCGGCGAAGGGTCAAGCAATGGGAAGAGAGGTAAGCCGGGAGGACATTTCCGGCGGGGCGGGTGCTTTGCCCGAGAATGGGTTGTAGCCCAGCGCCTGCGCTGACCCCAGCGCCCGCGCTGACCCCAGCGCCCGCGCTGACCCCAGCGCGTAACTTTGCGAGTTGGCCCGCGTTCGCCACCTCGACGCAGTAACTTTGCGGGTTGAAGCCCAGCGCCTGCGCTGAACTCAGCACCTGCGCTGAACTCAGCACCTGCGCTGAACTCAGCGCCTGCGCTGAACTCAGCGCCTGCGCTGAACTCAGCACCCGCGCTGACCTCAGCGCGTAACTTTGCGGGTTGGCCCGCGTTCGCCACCCCCGCGCTGTAACTTTGCGGGTTGAAGCCCAGCGCCTGCGCTGAACTCAGCGCCTGCGCTGACCCCAGCGCATAACTTTGCGAGTTGGCCCGCGTTCGCCACCCCCGCGCTGTAACTTTGCGGGTTGAAGCCCAGCGCCTGCGCTGAACTCAGCGCCTGCGCTGACCCCAGCGCCTGCGCTGACCCCAGCGCGCAACTTTGCTGGTTGAAGCCCAAAGCCGGTGCTGAACTCAGCGCCTATTTGGCAAATCAGTCCCTTCATCTCGCAGTATATCAAATTATCAGTCTCATTTTGAGTTAAATATAAAACTTTATTGGCAACTGACTTTGCCCGCACCGGGGTGCTCGGGCCTCCGATGCCATTCCGGACCGGCGCGCGTACAATGCTGCAATGCGTCGCCCGCCACTGGAACCTATCTTACCCCCCATGTGATTGATGCCTCCTTCGGAACCCACTCGCCCTTTGGGCGGAGTCATCCATACCTACCTGGGCTACGATCCTCAGAATTTCCCTCCGCCCAGTTCTCCGCCACCGGACGTCGTTTCGACGGCTTTCGAGCACATGCTGCAGTTCGGCTCGATGCGGCGGCTGACCGACGAAGAGCTGGCCCGGGCGATTAAGCTCGATCCCAGCCAGATCGCCGGCATGGGACCGAGCCTGGACATGCTGATCGCCATGCTCGAGGAGCGTAAGCGGAAGATCCTGGCCAAGTACGAAACCAAGACCGTGGAGAAGGCCGCCCGCAAGCGGTTCCAGGACCACGCCAAGAACATGCGGCCCCCCAAGGAGCTCGACAAGCTGTTCCGCCAGGCGGTTCAGGAAGAGCAGGTGCAGGATCTGGAGCATGTCTGGTACCAGGTGGACGATGAGCAGTCCCCCTTCGCGCGCGATCTGATCAAACTGGCCACGGATCTGAGCGAGCAGTATCAAGTGCAGGCCCTCGACTCGAAGTACACCTTTACCGGCCGCGAGAAGCTGAGCATCTCGGACGCGCTGGAGGTGAAGGAGGAGCTGGAGAAAATCGACCGGCTGCTCGAGCAGCTCAAGGAGGCGGCCAAGACCGCCCAGATCGGCGTGATCGATCTCGACGAGCTGAGCGAGTTCGCCGAGCCGGGGGATGTGGAGCGGCTGAACGAACTACAGCAGCGCGTGCAGGAGTACCTGCGCGAACTGGCCGAGCAGCAGGGGTTGGAGAAAACCAAGGACGGCTACCGGCTCACGCCCAAGGCGCACCGCGTCTTTCAGGGAAAACTGCTGGCCACGATTTTCAGCGAGCTGAAGGCGGCCCGCTCCGGACGGCATCAGGGTCCGATCTCCGGCGAAGGGGCGGTGGAGATTCCGCGCACCAAGCAGTACGAGTTCGGCGATTCGGTCACGCACATGGACATGACTACCTCGCTCGTCAACGCCATGGTCCGCTCCGGTCCCGGGCTGCCGATCCGCATGAAGGCCGAGGACATCGAGATCCATCGGACGCGCAACAATCCCAAGTGCGCCACGATGGTGCTCTTGGACATGAGCGGCTCGATGCGCTACGACGGGCAGTACATCAACGTGAAGCGGATGGGCCTGGCGCTGGATGGGCTGATCCGGACCGAATACCCGGGCGATTTTTTGCGGTTTGTGGAAATCTATAGCTTTGCCAAACTGCGGCATGTCTCGGAGTTGGCGAGCATCATGCCCAAGATGCCGACGATCCACAGCCCGGTGGTGCGGCTGAAGTACGACATGAGCAAGGCCGAGATCAGCGAGGCCATGGTCCATCCACACTTCACCAACATTCAGCGGGCGCTGCAGATCGCCAGGCAGACGCTGGCCGCGCAGGACACGCCGAACCGCCAGGTGGTGCTGATTACCGACGGTCTGCCAACGGCCCACTTTGAAGGGGAGATGCTGTACCTGCTCTACCCGCCCGATCCCCGCACGGAGTCGGCCACCTTGCGCGAGGCGCAGCTTTGCGCCCGCGAGGGAATTACGCTGAACATCGTGCTGCTGTCGAGTTGGTCGCAGACGCACGAGGACGTGCAGTTCGCCTACAAAATGGCGGAGACCACCAAGGGGCGGGTCTTCTTCTCCGCGGGGCACGACCTGGACCGCTTCGTGGTCCACGACTACGTGAACCGGCGGAAGCAGATTATCGGCGGGTGATCCCGCCCGCGGCCGTGCGAGCGCTGCGGCGAACGCTGATGTCCTGGGTCATCAGTTCGCACGTTCATGGTCAGCCCCTGTAGGGAACGCCACGGAGGGCGTTCCCTACAGGGGGCGAACATGTGTCTCAGGACACTAAGGCGTCGCCATGGCTCGAATCGCCAACGCTGCCAGATCGGCCAGCCACAGCGTCGCCAGTAGTGCCACTTTAAAGGCCACGATCTTGGCGATCGGCCAATCGCGGGTGGCTTCAACGGCGCGGGCGTATTCGCGCGACGTGACGCGCGCGGCCTGCGTCGACAGGACCAGGTAGATCAGCACTCCGTGCACGGCCAGCAGCAGCGTGCCGCTGAACAGACTTGCCGCCACCATGGCTTCCGGCTGCCCCATTTCCGACAGGCCGGCGGACAACAGGACCATGGCGAACAGGGTAGCCATCCCGCTCGAAATGCTTTGCAGCCAGCACGCCCAGGGACGCAGGGTCAACAGGCCTAATCCAATGCCCAGGTGAGTGAAACTTATGAGGAGGCCGGCCAGCAGAAACTCGCTCGGCGAGAACAGTTGATCCGGCTGGCGCGCGTACCAGATGCCCGCGCCCAGAAAGAAAACCGCAGACGCCAGCTTCATCACCCCCAAGGCCCGCAGCGTCGTCTCTCGCCGCATTCCGCGTCGCCTGCGGTTTTCGAGCTTCTTTCGCTCTTCACTCTGAGCCTCGCCCTCGGGCCGAGGGGCCCGGTCATCCAAGTCGGCTCGGGGAGATTCGAACGGGTTGATCACTCGGGAAGATCATGCGGGTAGATGTGGAACTTGCTTCGCCGAAATGAATGATAGCCGTTTTCCATCGCGCGACCAGAGACGCGTCGAACGGTTCCATCGCAGTGACTCGGGGCCCTGTCGTGTGTATCCTGACGCCCGCGGGTGAGGCTTTGGAAATCGACTTCGAATCGGAACGCACGAGTTTGTTCTATGCCACCCAAGAATCCACCGAAGAAGCCGTTGAAATCCAGCTCCGCATCGCAGCTCCCTCTTGCCGAGCGCGTCGAATCGGTCGTCGTCACCTTGAAGAAGAAAGCCACCCAGGCGACCCGCGACGGCATGGCTCGCTATGGCATTCCTTCGGACAACGCTTTCGGCGTGCCGGTGGGGGTGATGCGCAAGCTGGCCAAGGAACTGGGGCGCGATCACGAGTTGGCACTGGGACTTTGGGAGACCGGGCACTACGAGGCCCGCATGATGGCGGCGTTTGTCGATGACCCCGCGGAAGTCACCTCGGCCCAGATGGATCGCTGGTGCCGCGAATTCGACAGTTGGGCCATCTGCGACACCGTCTGCTTCGCCCTCTTCGATCGCACTCCGTATGCCTGGGGCAAGATCGCCGGTTGGGCCAAGAAGCGCGATGAGTTCGTCCGCCGGGCGGCCTTTGCCTTGCTGGCTAGTTTGACCGTTCACGACAAAGAGGCCGACGACGAGCCGTTCGCCGCGGGCCTGCTCCTCATCGAACCGGCCGCCAACGACGAGCGGAACTTCGTGAAGAAGTCGGTCAACTGGGCGCTGCGATCGATTGGCAAACGCAGCCCCGCGCTGCATACCGCTTCGGTGGCGCTCGCTCAGCGACTTGCTGAGTCGAGCGATGCGACGGCGCGCTGGATTGGGAAGGACGCGCTCCGCGATCTGGCCAGCCCGGCCACGGTGCGACGCCTGGCCAAGCAACGCAAGCGTTGAGCGTAAAGTAGCAGGCACACTCCGTGTGCCGTCCGCGAATGTGGAGCGTCTGAATACAACACTAGCCCGACGCGCCAGCGCGCCAGCGAGGGGAAGCTCTAGGCGACGTCGCCGCCATGTTCCGTGTGAGCGTCTCGATTCTGGGTGAAAATCGCAGCCGTAGGTTGCGCGCGGGGGCTCTATCCACGACGACGGTTTTTTTTGAACAGGAGGAAACGGAGGTAACGGAGGGGATTTCTCTGTTACCTCTGTTTCCTCCTGTTCAAAAGAAGAAGCATCGGCGAGATGCCAACGAAGGGCAGCCCCCCTCCCCAGCCCTCCCCACAAGTGGGAGGGAGCAGGAAGAGAGGGTCGTTTCACTCGGCCCACCTTGACGTCCTTCCACCCAGAATTGGGACGCTCACACCCATGTTCCCCTCGCTGGCGCGCTGGGCAAGCAAAGTAACACAGCCTCTCCGTGTGCCGTTCGCTGACGCTCGCTAAGTGCCAATGGGCAATAGTTGGAGAGAGCACCGGCGGACGGCGCACGGAGAGGCTGTGATTTTTTGTGGTGCGGGCGTCACGCCTGCTGGAACATCGGTCCCACTTCAAGGCAGGCGGGACGCCTGCACCACAATAAGGCGGACGGCACACGGAGTGTGCCTGCTACCTTACGTATTGCACTTCGTCATTTCGCGGGAAATGCAGCAGACTTGTTAACATTGCTGGCCAGGGTTTCCCTGCCGCATGAGCCGAGATACGATTCATCCGGCCTTCCTCCCCGCGCTGTTTTGGAAACCGGTCCCATGGCTGTCACCTTCAGCAGCTTCGTTCAGCAAGTCAAAGTCGAAACCGCCTTCACGGTCCTGGCGGTGGCCAAGCGTCTGAAGGCGGCCGGCAAGGATGTCATCGAACTCGAAATCGGCGACAGCCCTTACCCGTCGACGGCCTCGGCCAAGAAGGCCGGCATCGAGGCCATCGAACAGGATCAGTCACACTACTGTCCCTCGCCAGGGCTGCCCGAGTTCCGCCAGGCCGCGGCCGAGATGATGGCCCGCGAGTACCATCTGCCGGTTACGGCCGAGAACATCGTGGCCGGCCACGGGGCCAAGATCTTCGAGTTGCTCTTCTGCGAAACTTTTCTGAATGCAGGGGACGGAGTGCTGGTCTTCAGCCCCTATTTCCCCACGTATCTTCCGAACATCCAGCGCCGGAATGCCCGGGCCTGGATCTCGGACCTGAAGCAGGACACCGACTTTCGCCCATCGCTGGCCGATGTCGAGAAGTTCTTGCGCGAAGATCCCCACCCCAAGGCGATCTTTCTCAACAGTCCGCACAATCCGACCGGCGGCATCGCGACCGAAGAGGACCTGCGCGGGCTGGCCGATCTGATCCGCGGGCGAGACGTGGTCGTCTTCAGCGACGAGCCCTACAACCACATGGTCTGGAGCGGCAAGCACCATACGCTGCTGGCCCAACCGGGCATGTTCGACCAATGTGTGGCGGCCTACACCTTCAGCAAGTCGTACAGCATGAGCGGTTGGCGATTGGGCTTTGCCGTGTCCAGTCCGGCGATCGTCAGCGCCATGGCCGGCTTGATCAACACCAGTCTCTCGTGCGTACCGCCGATCAATCAACTGGCCGGCGCGGCCGCCTTGCGACACGACACGGTGGAGCGCGACGAGGTGATGCAGCTCTTCCGCAAGAAGGTGGAACTGCTGGTCGCGGGCCTGAACAAGATCGATGGTGTGAAGTGCCTGATGCCCGGCGGGACCTTCTATGCATTTCCTTCGGTGGCCAAGATCTGCAACCGGCTGAAGATCACCTCGCACGGTCTGGCGATGTTTCTGCTGGAAGGGGCCGACGACCATCGGGGCGTCGCCTGCCTGGGGGGAGAATGCTTTGGTGCAGCCGGCGGAGGCTTTCTGCGATTCAGTTGCGCCGAGCCAGACGACCGGTTGGACCAGGCGCTCGGGTTCCTGGCCCTGGCGTTTCATCGCACCGAGCGCGTTGAGAAGTACCTGGCGACCAACCCGGGCTATCGGCTGACGGAGCCGTACGCGTAGCAAGCCGCTTACGGCTCGAAGTACGGCAGCACTTCCACGCCACGCGAAGGTCCGTCGCCCGGCGGATCTTGCCCGCGCATGTCGGGAAGCGATGCATCCTCGACCCCTCCGGTGACCAACTCCTTGGGGGGCACGTGAAGCGGGTCCGACACTTCGCGCAAGTGTTGCAGCAGAATGCGGCGCACTTCCAGCACGGTGAGCGGATGCCGGTGGACATTCACGTGGTCTGCCTCGACGACGACTTCGCTCTCCACCTGGTCCAGATGCGCGCTGCTGTAGGGGACGACCCCGTCGCCGTCGCTGCGGCTCAGGTAGCCCTTCTTCATTCTGCCTACCACGTTGTGGTAGCGGACCGTCTGGGGATGCTGGCCCGCCAGTACCGCTGGCAATAGCGGGCAGGAGGGGGAAAGGCTGTCGATACTGGTCGTCGGTTCGGCGTACTTCGCGCTCTTGAAGACATCGGGGTTCTGTGCCAGCAACTGCTGCGGCGCCTGGAGTGCGGCCGCCGGCAGATGAACCAGCTTGCGTCCCACGTACCTTGTAAAGTTATTCGAGAAATCGCTTCCTCGATGCGGCGTGCCGATCGTGATCACCCGCTGAACTGACGGATTGGCGTTGAAGAAGAAGGTCTGCTCGATCCGATTCTTCGTCTCCTCATCGGCTTTCACCTGGGCGAATGGCTTGTCGCTCATCGTTCCCCAGAAATCGTTTCCGGAGTCGATGGTCTGCAGCTTGCTGATCAATCCGCCCATGCTATGCCCGACCAGCACCATTTCATCCAGCGACTGCTCGCGGGCTTGCGGATCGAAGACTCGCCGCATCTGGGCCAGGTCCTGGCGCAGTTCAGCGGCGCTCAGCAGAAACGGCTGACCTGTGGGATAGAGATAGAACCAGAACTGGTAGTTGTCGCGGATCTCGGGCAAGCTGCGGAGATCGTTGAACATCTCCATCCAGGTCATGGGGCTCGACCACAGGCCATGCACCATCAGCACCGGGATCTTGCCTGGCTGATACGGCTGCAGCATGTAGAGGCCGGCGACCTCTTTGGCTTTGTCGGGCCGCAGGAAGCCGAACGTATCCTGGCCGGCCAGCGTGGAGTTATCCAGGAAGAAGGCCAGCGGAGTGCTCAGGTCGCTTTCCAGCGGCACTTCGACATCGCACACACGGACGCTGGTGGCCTCGAGCGGATCGAGCAGTTCCAACTCGCAACGGCACGTCGCGCCGCTGCCGCCAGCCGTGTTCGGTGCCTCGCCGGCCGTAATGGCGCCCGGCTCGAAGCGCAGAAACGCCGTGACCGGGAAGCTGAGGGCCTTGGGATAATAGCGATCCGTGGGATCCTCTTCGCCCGACTTCTTGCGAATGGCGATCAGCGGCACGCCCAGCCCATAGGTGCTGTACTGGTTGGTCAGCCCGGCGATCTCGAAGTCGGAGACGAACTCGAACTTATCGAAGTCCTCCCCCTTCCATTCGAAGCCGCGGGGGACAATCTCAATCTGGAAGCTGCGGCCCAGCGTGTTCAGACCCAGCCGCTTGCCCGGCTTGAAGACTCCCTGCTTCTTGGCGATCCGCAGCGAACGCTCGAGCGCCCCGTTGTAGAGATCGCAGGCCCCGCGGAACTCGGGATCGTACGGATTCCGGCGGGATGCGAACTGCGGATCGAACAGATAGGCGTACGAATAGGCCACCGTGTCCCAGTACAAGGTGAGCGCTTCGGCCTCGGAGACAAGTTCGAGTTTGATGGCTTTCAGAAAGCTCAGCTCGGCCAGGGCATAGGTCAGGTCTTCGTCCGGCTCGGTGGCGCGGATCTCGGTCAGCCGTGTGAGCACCTTGGCATCGGTCGAGGGTTCTTTGTGCAGATCGTAGCGACGGAGCAACTGCTTCGTTCGATCGCTGGCCTGCGGGCCTCCGCGGGCGGTGAGCTGGAAGCGCTCCACCAGTGGAGAGCGAGGCGAAGCCCGCAACTTGACGGTCTGCGACGCGCAGCCGCTGGTCGCGAGCACGAGCAGCAGGATCGCCCAGATTGCATAGGGCTGCACACCAGGCGCGCGGAAGCTCTCAGGCCGATGGCCATGCAGGCCCGCTGGTAGTGCGTCCCTGAGCATGCGAGATGAGATGCGTGAGATCGATCGAACCGACACCCCGCGAGCGCGGGAATGAAGTGCCCCTGCTTGCTCCCGAAGCGCAACGCGAGCCGGGAGCGGAGGGGAAGGATAGCGTGTGGGGCTTATGGGTCAACGTCGGTTCGGGGGGGTGGTAGCGACTGCTAGCAGGAAGCTGCGGAGTCACTCGCAGGTCGATCCCTGTGCAATCGCCAGGATTTGCCCATGAGACGCGCCGATCTGAACTGTCCAGCTTCCTGCCAGTTCGCGATCGAGCAGGCGAAATAACCACTGAGCGTGGTCCCCGGCAAAGATCTCCACCTGGTTCGGCACGAATGGCTCCCCTTGATTGGCCGCTTTATAGACCGCTTCTTTGGCGGACCAGAGTCGCGCGGCTCGCAAGGGATCGGCCGATTCGGCCACCCAAGCCCGCTCGGCCGCCGTGAACCACGTCTGTTGAAAGCCTGCCCCCAGCGGTGCGGCAGCGGTCAGATCGACGCCGATGGCATCCCCCGCTTGCAGTGCCAGCCCCACCACGACGGTTTCGTCCGAATGCGTGAGTGACAGCGTGATCGGCAGTGGAACGCCGTGCAACGAAGCCACGGGGCGCGAAGGCCGGCCGCGCGTGTCGCGGGACACGATGTGGATGGACGCCGGCTGGAACTCGTTTGCGGAGTCGCGCGGGGCCAGTTCGTCCCGCAGGCATTCCTTCATCGCCACGCGCCCAGCCAGAAAGGTTCGCTGGCGTTCCGCGCTGCGGAAGCTCTCCCACAGGGTGCGTTCTTCGGCAGAGAGCCAGTCCAGGCGAGCGTCGGGCGCAGCCCCCAACAGCAGATCGATCGGCCAGTCGCGAACGAGAAAGCGAGCGGACAACTCAGGAGAGTCGGGAGTCAGTTCCACGTTGGAGACACTCCCGCAAAACGGGACGACGAACGGCCAATGCTACGCGTGGATCCCTTCGCCGCCGTCGACGACCAGGATCTGTCCTTGCACCAGATCGGCCAGCGGGCTCGCCAGAAAAAGGGCCGCATCGGCCACATCCGAAGCCTGTAGCGTCCGTCCTCCGACCATGGTCTTCTTGCGGGCCCCTTCAAAAATCTCTTCGGCGTTGGGGAACCGGCGGGTCGAATCGGTATCGACCAGCCCGGCCAGGATGCAGTTGATGTTCACGCCGCGGTCGCCGATCTCCAACGTGAACTGGCGGACCAGGGCTTCTAACGCGGCCTTGGACGTGCCGATCATGCCGTACATCGGAATGGCGATCCGCGAGCCGTGGCTGGAGAGGGTGATCACCTTGGCGCGGCCGGTCTTGCGTTCCAAGAGGGGCATGGCCGCCTGGACCAGGAACAACAGCGAGCGGACGTTGGTGTTCATCGCCGCTTCAAAGTTGCGGGCGTTCGTTTCCAAGAGGGGGCGGAAGCCGCCGGTCGCCGCGTTGGAGATCAACACATCGAGCCGGCCGAACTTCTCCTTGACGAAGTCGAGCATCGAGGCCACGTCGTCGTACTCGCTGACGTCGGCCTTGACCACGGCGGCCCGGCGGCCGAGCTTCTGAACCTGCTCGGCCACTTCGTTGGCGGCCGATTGCGAAGTGACGTAGTTCACGATCACGTCGGCACCGGCCTCTGCCAGGCGAATCGCGCACGCCCGGCCAATGCCGCGCGAACTTCCCGTCACCAGCGCCACTTGGCCCGCAAGATCAATCATCAGTCGACTCCGCGTCTTCCCGTTGGGCGGCCCCACTCAATCGGGCCAAACCCTGGGGTTTGAACCTCGAATTGTAATTCAGGCTTTGGAGGTTGAATAGGGCTCGCCGGCGCCGCGTGACTCGCGAAAAAGCCTGGCAGGTTATGCTATATTCGCAGCATTCCTACTTCGCGCAGATCGGGGGCAGCATGTTCGGATCGGGCCAGATTTCGTTGGGCGAACTGGCCCGGCTGTGTCATCGGCTATCCACCTCGCTCGATGCGGGCATCGACCTGCGAAAGACCTTGGCCCGCGAGTCCGAGGGCCGCGTGCCCGCTTCCGTCGCTCGTCGACTGACGCAGATCCACCAGGCGGTCGGCAACGGGGACACGCTGGAAGACGCCCTGCGAACGACGGGGGAGTTCTTCCCCACACTCTTTGTCCGTATGGCGGTTGTGGGCGAGAAGACCGGCCAGCAGCCCGAGGTCTTCCGCCGGTTGGCCGATCACTACGACCAGCAGATCAAGCTGCGCCGCGACTTTTGGGGCCGTATCACCTGGCCGCTGGTGCAACTGGCGGCCGCCGTGTTGCTGGTCGGCTTTCTGATCTGGATCCTGGGCGTAATCGCGAGCTCGCGCGGCGGCAAGCCGATGGACGTGCTGGGCCTGGGGTTGGTTGGCACCGCCGGCGCACTCACTTGGTTCGCCATCGTGGCGGCGATCTTTGGATCGGGCGTGTTGGCGTATGTGCTGCTCACCCGCAGCCTGGCCGGCACGTACCGTTTACACTCGGCGCTGTTGGCGATCCCTGTTCTGGGCCCGGCACTGCAGACGTTGGCACTTTCGAGGTTGGCCTGGTCGCTGCATCTGACGCACGAGACCGGCATGGATCTGGGCGAGGCCGTGCAGCTTTCTCTCGAGACCACGGGCAACGCCTGCTATGCGGTACAGGCCCCCAGCGCCAAGAGCAAGCTGTTGGAAGGGGACACGCTGACGGCCACGCTGGCTTCGGAGGGACGCTATCCGCGCGACTTTCTCGATACGCTCGAGGTGGGGGAAGAGAGCGGGCGGATCTCGGAATCCATGGCGGTCCTCTCCGAGCAGTACCGCGAGAGAGCGAACGCCGCGCTGGCCACACTGACCATGCTGGCCGGCTTTGCGGTCTGGGCCATGGTGGCCCTGCTGCTGGTGGTGATCATCATCCGCATCTTCATGGTCGCCTACTTGCAGCCGATCAACGACCTTCTGAACACGATGTAACGGATTACGATGAAGTTTCTTTTGACGAACGACGACGGCATCGACGCCGAAGGGCTTGCCGCGCTGGCTTTGGCCGCCAACGGGCTGGGCTCGTATCAGATTGTCGCGCCCGACGAACATTGCTCCGGCTGCAGCCATGCGGTCACGACGCATCAGCCTCTTCTGCTGACAACCCGCGAGCAAGGCAGGCACTCGCTCGATGGCAAGCCTGTCGATTGCACTCGCATTGGCTTGTCGCACGTTGCCCCCGATGCCGACTGGGTCCTTTCGGGAATCAACGCGGGTGGAAACTTGGGCGCGGATATCTACATCTCGGGCACGGTGGCTGCCGCGCGCGAGGCCGCGCTGATGGGGCGGCAGGCGATCGCCATCTCGCAATACCGCGGCCGCGATCGCGAGATCGACTGGCAGACCGCCGGGCTTTGGACCGCCGAAGTTCTAAAAGTGCTGACCGCCCGACCGCTGCCGCAAGGCAAGTTCTGGAATGTGAACCTGCCCCACCTGGTGGCAGGGGCGCCCGCCCCGGAAATGGTGTACTGCAGGCTCGATCCGCACCCGCTGCCCGTCGAATACCGTCAGGAAGACGGGGCGATCTTTCACTATGCCGGGGTCTATCACTCGCGGGCCAGAGTGGCCGAGCGGGATGTGGATGTCTGCTTTTCGGGGCGCATCGCCTGTTGCGAGTTGGGTTTAGAGTAGGGAGACCGTCGCGATGAGACGTCGGGGCGGTCTTGAATCTGAGAGTTGAGATCTGAGATGGGATGGCACAGAAAGCCAGCAGTTGTCCACTGTCGCTTGACGACTTTCCCTCGTGCCACTACAAAATGGAATTCCAATCCACCTAAGGACATCCAGGGTGCGCCGGGTCATTCCCGATCTGGCCAACGCATTCCATTGTCGAGGGAGTTGAGTGACATGGCACATAAGAAGGGTCAAGGTTCCAGCCGCAACGGACGCGATTCGCAACCCCAGCGACGTGGCGTCAAGCGTTTCGGCGGCGAGAAGGTGAAGGCTGGAAACATCCTGGTTCGCCAGGTCGGAACCGTCTTCCATCCCGGCGCTAACGTGGGCCAGGGTAAGGACTATACGCTGTTCGCCCTGGTCGACGGCGTGGTCAAATTCGACCGCGACGGCCGCCGCATCAACGTGGTGCTGTAAGCAGCCCGCGAGCAACCTCCCTTTGAAGGGCACTCCTTTCACCGGAAAGGAGTGCCGCTGCGCTCGATGGGGTGCCTTGCGCGCACCTTTTGCGGCGGGTCATCCCGCATTTGGACCGCTTCGGCTACAATCGAGCCCGTCTGAACTTGCTCGGTAACCTCCACGCCCGGTGTTGAGGTTTCCTGCTTCCTTCCGTCCGACTGGTTCGTCGTGCTGCGTCTGCGGCGCGATGCTCCCCAAGAATTGTTGTGTGCCGCCATGTTTGTCGATCGCGTCCAGATTCATGTTTCCGGCGGCAAGGGAGGGAACGGCTGTTCCAGCTTCCGCCGCGAGAAGTACGTCCCTTTGGGCGGACCCGATGGCGGAGACGGCGGTGAAGGGGGGAGCGTGTTCGTCGTGGCCGAGACCGGCATCGACCACCTCTCGGCGCTGGCGCATCGCAAACATTGGAACGCCCCCAATGGCCGGCCCGGTTTGGGTTCGAACTGCCACGGCAAGAACGGCGAGGATCTGATCATCCGCGTTCCGCCCGGCACGATCATTCGCGATGCCACAGCAGGGCACATCATCAAGGATCTGACCGAAGCCGGCGAGATGGTCGTCATTGCCAAGGGGGGCCGAGGGGGACACGGCAACACACGCTTCAAGAGTTCCACAGAGCGCGCCCCGCGGCAATGCACCCCCGGTCAGGATGGCGAGATCCGCGACCTGATTCTGGAACTGAAGTGCATCGCCGACGTCGGACTGCTGGGCATGCCCAACGCCGGCAAGAGCACGCTGCTCAGTCGGCTGTCTCGCGCCCGGCCCGAGATCGCCGCCTATCCGTTTACGACCAAGCATCCTAACCTGGGGTTGGTGCAGATCGATCTGGAACGCTCCTTCATGATGGCCGACATTCCCGGCTTGATTGAAGGAGCCCACCTGGGGCATGGCCTGGGACACGAGTTCCTGCGGCATATCGAACGGGCTGGCATTTTAGTCCACCTGATCGAGCCCGAACCGGCCGATGGCAGCGACCCGATCTCCAACTACCAGGCGATTCGCAAGGAGCTGGCGAGCTATAGCGAGGAACTCGGGCAACGCCCCGAGATCGTGGTGGTGAGCAAGTCCGAACTCCCCTCGGCGGCCGAAGTCCGCGAGCGGCTTTCGACCGAACTAGGCAGCCCTGCGCTGGCGATCTCAGCCGTCACGGGCCAAGGCCTGAACGACTTGATCTGGCGGATTCTGCAACTGCTCGACGCCCGAGCGGATGCCCCCGCGGTATGAGCGCACCGCTTCCCGCCCGGCCTTTAGTGGCCGTGGACATCGGCAATACGCGAATCAAGTTTGGGCGTTTCGAAGGAGCCTGGCTGGCCCAGGAACTTCCCGCGCCGGGCAGCGTGCTGTCTCTAGCGCCCGACGATCTGGAGCCGCTGGCCGATTGGCTGTCCGAAGGGATCGGACCCTTCGACTGGTTCGTGAGCAGCGTCAATCGGACCGGTGCCACGCGGCTGCACGATTGGCTGCGCGAGCGACGATCGGACGAAACGGTGCGAGTCCTGACCGCTGCTGATTTGCCACTGACGGTCGCACTCCCTTCGCCCGAGAAAGTTGGCAACGATCGCCTGGCGTCGGCGGTGGCGGCCAATCGGCTTCGCAAGACGGACCGCGGAGCGTTGGTGGTCGACCTGGGAACGGCCCTCACAGTGAACGTGATTTCGCCCGCCGGCGAATTCCTGGGGGGTGCCATTCTGCCTGGCTTGGGGACATCAGCCGTGGCACTGCACGAAATGACTGATCTGCTTCCGTTGGTCGACGTGCTGTCGATCAAGAGTCCGCCCGCGGCGCTGGGGACCAACACGCAGGAAGCGATGCTCTCGGGCTTGTACTGGGGCGCGGTGGGTGCGGTGCGCGAGCTGAAGCGAGTGCTTTCTTCGGCACAACAGGCGCCGCTCGACCTGTTCATCACCGGTGGCTATGCCGAAGTGATCATGGCCGGATTGGGCGAAGAGGCCCGGCACGTGCCTCATCTCACCCTCTCCGGCATTGCGTTGTCTGCCGCGGCGATGGCCGCTCGGCCAGCCGCGTAGTCATTCGCCCTTAGCTGGGCAGCGCATCGTCGCTGGCAAGATGGGCACGCTGACGTCGTCGGCGAACATGAGTCACCAGCAGGCCGACCCCCATCAGGCCCAACAGGGCGACCGTTCCGGGTTCGGGCACGGCCACGGCATCCGCGGTTCCTACGAGAGACGTCACGTAGATGGCCTCGGGATTGGCACCGGGACCGGCGTTGTTCAACAGAAAGCTGAGGGTGTTGACGCCGTCTTGGAAACCGACGAATCCAGCGGGAATCAAGAAGTCGAGTTGCTGACCTACCGAGAAGCCCCCGCCCGAGAAACCGGTGCTCTGACCGTTGACCAGAATATCGACAATGGAGTTATCGACGTAGATTCTTCCGGAAATCGTAGCCGTCGAAGCGATAAGGCCGCTCAGGTCGAAGGTGGTCTGATAGACATAGTTGCCAGCGGGATCGTTCACTTCTGCGTTGCCAGAAGGGTTGATGTATTGCGCCGAACCACCCGCCGGACGAAAGTAGGCCGCTTGATTGGCGGCCGCGAACGTGGACAGGAAAGGTCCGCCGCCGGGCAACTGCACGGTGTAATGCGGATCGAGCACCCCGCCCGCCAGCACGCTGGCGTTCGTTCCGTCATTGTTGTTCGCCGACAAAACTCCCGTGTTGTACAACACGATGAAGTCGGCATGAGCCGCTTGAGATCCGACCAGCGTAAGGGCTACGGCGAGTAGAAATTTCGGAAGGGATCGCATGGGGATAAACTCTTAAGGTAGGTGAGGTTTAGGCAGGATAAGTTGCGGGTGCCAGACTCGCGCACGTTCACCATAGGTCATCCTCCTCATTTCATCTCTAGCCGTTTCGATGGGCAGAGGGGCCCATGAGATGTGGGCGACAACCCATTCGATCCGCATGCAATTCCTGTGCATGGATGAGGATGTTCCGTGCCCGTAGCAACGGATCGACAGGGACTTGGCGCGCGCTTTAACGGGAAATCCGCACAAAAAAGCTGGCCAGGTTCGGCTCACCACTGGCTGATGGAATCTTCTGTCCGAAGCGGCGGGCCTCGCGGCTCTCTGCCCACGCAACGGCTCCGAGGCATTCCGACTGCGCGGTTACTCCTTCTTCGCTCTCAAATCTTCCTTGAAACGGAAGGCCGGCTTGCCGGTCAGGTCGGTCGACAGGATCGTGGGGCACCAGTACTTTTCCACGTGCTGCACGACAAGATCGGTCCCTTCAAAGTGGCTGACCTTGGGGGACATCTCGGGGTTGTACATACTGTCGGTCATGTCGCGAACCAGGACCACGTTCTTGCCCAGCGTGACCTGCTGGCGGATGGCGAAGGGGCGGCCGAGCACGCACATGTTCAGGTGCACGCCCAGAATGATGACGTTGTCGATTTTCCGCTCGGCCAGCAGGTTCCAGGTTTCCTGGCCGTTGTCGGAGATGGCATCGTCTGGGCCGATCTCGATCGCTGCGATCTGACGCTTCCAAGGGTCGTGGATCTTGCATTTCGACTGGCACGAACAGCCCATGTCGGAATCGTCGATCGGGAACGTACCTTCGCGCTTCTCGTCGGGCCAGAACCAGGCCGTACCCCAGCGTTCTTTCTTGGCCAGTTCGACAGGGGTGGCGGCAAACGGCGCCGCTTGGGCCCGCTTGCGCTGCGGGGTGTCTTTATAAAAGTCGGTGCAGGTGCTGGGGGCGTGAAGGATGAACATCCCCTTGGCACGGCATTGCTTCAGCAGCTCGTTCATCGGCCCGGACATCTCGACCACGCGGGCGGCCGCTGACTTGCACCAGTGATCGTCCCACATATCGACCACGATGACGGCCGTCTTCTTCGGGTCCCAGGTCACGGTCTTCTCCACGACTGGCGCTACGCCGGACTTGTCGGCTTTGCGCGAGCGCCCTTTCAGTTGCAGCATGGCGTCGTCGCTCCGGGCGAAAGAAACTCCGAGCAAAAAGAGAATCGCGGTACCGAGGAATGCAGCGCGCATGGAAGTCTCGCCGAGGAGTTACGTGGGGATGTGGTGAGTCTTGCAGGCTGGCGCGAGGGAGGCAAGAGATGTGCTTCCCCTCCGAACACATTGCGAGGATCGATTGTCCTGGGGATGATCTCACAAGACATGTCGGCCGTACGGAACACAGGAGCGAGGATACGAATGAAGGAGGGTTCTGCCGAGGCCTTTAACCCGGAGCAGCTCGCCACCCAGATCGAGGGCCCGGTGGCGGTGATCGGCGACTTGCACGGGGGAGCGGAGCTGCTGGCGAGTCTGCTGGATCGTCTGCGAAAGACGCCGGACTTTGCGAATCGCTGGGTCGTCTTCGCCGGCGACTTTATCGATCGCGGGCCGCAGGTGCAGCAAGGCCTGGAGCTTGTGCTCCGCTTCGGGGCGGAACATGGCCGCGTAACGGCCTGCATGGGCAATCACGATCTGGCCGCGCTGGGGGCGATGCGATTGATCCCGACGGCGCCGAACTCGAACTGGGATCTGCGCTATCTCGCCGACTTCGATTCCTTTTCCACGTTTGCCTCCTACGACGCGACGCTCAGCCAACGCGAATTCGACGCGAATTCGACGCGATTGCCAAAGCCATCCGTCGCATCAAACCGTATTACGATCCCGGCGACGAGAACTACGCCGGGGGAGCTGTGCCCCCCGAGCTGGCGGCGCTCCGCGACCAGATCCTCGAAAAGTCCGAGGCTTTGCTCGCGGCCCTTCGAGAGAACATGCCTGAGAGCCATCGCCGCTTTCTGGCCCACCTGCCTTGGTGCGTCGAACATCCGCAGTATCTGATGGTCCACGCCGGGCTGGAGCCGGAGCAGCCGCTCGAGGAGCAACTGCGAATCCTGCGGGCGAGGCCCTTTGGCCAGTACACGCGCCCCTCGTGGCTGCATGCCAGGTCGTTGGCCCGCGCAGCGCCGCCTGGCGATTGCCCGTTTGCGGTAGTGTCGGGCCATGTGCACTTTCCCGAGGTGCAGTTTCTGCACGGGGGCCGGCGGATTCTGGTCGACACGTATGGCGGGAGGGGGACGGTGCTGTCGGCGGTACTGCTGCCCGAGGCGCAGGTGGTGACCAGCGATTAGGCAGGCGGGCGACGCGGCGCCGAGGGGCAAGTCACGAAACTACAAATGTAGTAACTTTCGCTTGACGAAAACTACGATTGTGGTATTGTGAGCCTGTCGCTGCGAGTTCCAGGTCGCGCGAAGATTGCCGCGAGGGAGTGTCATGCCCAAAGAGGATTTGCCGGTCTCCGACAATGAACTGGACGTACTGCGCGTCCTGTGGGACGAAGGGCCCGTTTCGCTGGGCGAAGTCCATGCGCGGCTCGCCCGCAAGTACGAATACACCACCGTGCAGACCATGCTGGACCGATTGGTGCAGAAGGGTCAGGTGGCCCGAGACAGCCGCGTGCGGCCGGCCAAATTCAAGGCCACGGTCACCCGCAGCCGCGCCATGCGGCACTTTCTGCGGCTGATGCTGGACAAGATCTCCGATGGCCCCGCGCCGTTGGTGATGGAACTGCTGCGCGAGCGGAAGTTCTCGCAAGAAGAACTGGCCGAGATCCGCCGGCGCGTTGAAGAGTTTTCTCGAGAACAGGACGCGGACCCGAACCCAGGGGAAGTGCCATGAACTGGTTCACCACGCTGATCGACCTGTGGCTGACGATCGTTCCCCGCATGACGCTGGGGGTGGGGCTTTCGATGTTCGCCGTGACATGGATCGTTCATCGCTGGCCCGCGATCTCGGCCGAGTGGCGGCATCGGCTGTGGTGCGGCGTGGTGCTGCAGGGGCTGTTGTGGTTCACGATTCCGCTGACCTGGACCGAGGTGGTGACCGTCGCGGCGGACGCGAGCGCGCCTGACGAGGAACGTAGGCAGGATGCGGCGTCGACCGGCGCGGGGCGGGCGGTTACAGCAGAGATGTCGAATGAAGATTCCCTTTCACGCGCCTTTGCTGGGAGCTCTGCCACAGGCGCGCCGATTGATCTCGCCCGCGTGACGTTCCTCGCGTGGCTGGCGATCGTCGCTACGCTGGCGATCGGCATTACGGTTCAATACGTCCAGTTCACCCGACTGCTGACGAGGGCGAGTTGGCAAGCCGACGAAGCGGTGCAAGGGGCCTGCGAACTGCAAGCTCGAAGGCTCGATTTGTCCATGATGCCAGAAGTGCGCGTCTCGCCACTTTGCGAAGCCCCTTTTGTGATTGGACTCGTTCGGCCCGTGGTCTTCCTGCCAGAGACGCTATCCCTGCAGCCCGCCCAGCGCGACGCCCTGTTGGCGCACGAACTGGCTCACGTGAAGCGTCGCGACGCCGCGATTGAAGTCGCTGCCCTGGCCGCTTGTCTGCTGAACTTCTTCAATCCACTGATCTGGCGGGCGCGTCGCCAACTGGCCGTCCAGCGAGAAGTCTGTGCCGACCGGGCCGTGGTACGGGCGGCTGCGCACTCGCCGGGGATTTATGCCCAGGCTTTGCTGCAGGTGGCCGAGTCGCTGGCGGTTCCGTCGCGAGCGATGGCTTTGTCTTCCGGAAGATCGGCAGGGGAACTAAGAGCGAGGATCGAAGCCCTGCTCGCGGCATCGCAGCGCGAGATCGCCGCGCCGGCCCGCTGGGCGTTGGGGGTGCTGTTGCTGGTGGGGGTCGGCTCGCTGGTTACGGTTCATCGGCAAAGTGTGGTGTTGGCCGCAGAGCCGGCATCAACGTTCACCGGCGAGCCGTTGGCGTTGGCTCCCGTTCCGCTCACCCAGGCCATTCAAGCCATTCCGTTCCGCCACGAAGAGCTGTCCAAGGGGCTGAAGTATCTTGCCACTCAACAGCGCGAAGACGGCTCGCTGGGTCCCGAAGGACATGGGCAGAGCGTGGGCGTCGTGGGACTCTCGGGGCTGGCCTTTCTCGCTTCGGGAAGCAAGCCCGACGCGGGTGAGTACCGAGTCCAGATCACTCGGGCGATGGACTTTGTGCAGAAGAAGGGGAGCGAGACCGGCTACATGCGCGGCGACAAAGGCTCGATGTACGACCACGGTTTCGCGACGCTGTTTCTGGCTCGTGCCTATCCGCTGATGGAAGAGAAAGCGGAGTTAAAGAAAGCTCTCGAGAATGCGGTCAAAGTGATCGTCGATGGACAATGTCAGGACGGAAGCTGGCGCTATACGCCCGATTCATCGCCAGCGGGGGACCTGACCTTGGGTGCCTGTGAGATCGCGGCTCTGGCCGCATCGCAGCAGGCAGGCTTCAAAGTCCCTCAAGAGACTTTCGATCGCTTCGCGGCCTTCTTGAAGCAGGCTCAAACCAACGAGGGGAGCTACCGCTATACCCTGGGCGGTGGAGCGGGGACGCCGATTCACACCGCGGTGGGGATCTGTTCGGGCCAACTGGCCGGAATGTCCGCCGACGACTTGCGGCCCAGCTTGAACCGCATGGGCCTGGAGCGCATTGCCGCGGATGCTGGCTTCCGCCTGTATGGACAATGGTACGCGGCGCAGGCGATGCGGCGCGTGGGGGGAGAGAAGGGGATGACCTGGTACCGCACGGTGGCGGATGAGCTGTGCAAGCAGCAGTCGCGAGAGGGGAGTTGGAATGAAGGGGAGTCGTCGACCTTGGGGACGGCCTTGGGATGTTTGATTCTGGCTTCGCCCGTGTTTGAGGTGACGGGGAAGAAGTAGGGGTCTGAGAGCATTGCGGGCGAGTGTACTGTCTCAGAAGTGTGGTGACCTATTGCGATTCGTCGGTGCAGGTGAGCGGCAAAGGCGCTAGCCGCCGGTAGCCCGAGGGAGTGTTTTCCGCCCCGTGTGCGTGGTGGATTCTCCCCCGCAGCCTCGATCCGATCGGAACGGCGGCTAGGCTGCCGCTCAGGGCGAAAGGCGGACGGCACACGGAGTGTCCCTGCTACTCTGCGGGCTAACGATTGCTCTGCAATGTGGTGAGCGATCGCCGACCAATTCGGCCCACAGGCGATCAGAAATCGCCCTTCTTTCGGCAGAAATCGGCACAAAAGCCGACGATTCGCACATGGCACGCGTCGTGCTATGGGAATACCTGGATGCGGGGCCGAAGATCCCGCGATTTTCTTGTCCCGTTCCAGGCGTGGTGCCCCGATGAACGAACTGATTGTCTTCTTGCTGTTTCGCGGCTGGACGGTCGCCGTCGGTTTTGTCGAACGACCGCAGGGCTGGGTGTGGGAACTGTTCAGCATCCGCGGCGAACACACGATGTTCGTGCGGGCGAACTCTCAGATGGACGCCCTGCGTGCGGCCGTGGCGATGTCGATTCGCATCGACGCCGAGGGCGAAGAGCCGTCGCTCCAGAGCGATGAGGCCGAAGAGGAAGAAACGCTCGGTTTCTAGCAGCGAGATGCATAAAGGCACCAGTGGTACAGCGGTCTGACGACCGGGGCGTAGCCCATCCGGCCGGGCGTCGCTAGAATACTCGCCGCTCTGTCGCCCTCCCCGCATCCCCGCCCGGCCCAAGCTCATGTCCGAACTCCGCTGGCAGAAGTTTCCCGTCCTGAACGACGGTTTCGTAACGCTGGTCGACGTGATGGGGAACGATCAGGCCGTGGTGCAGGCGGCCCGCGTCAGCTACGGCGAGGGAACGACCAAGGTCTCTGACGATCGCGGGCTGATCCGCTATTTACTGCGGCATCGGCACACCACGCCGTTCGAGATGGCCGAGATCAAGCTGCTGATCCGCGTCCCCATGGACTGCTGGCGGCAGTGGATCCGACATCGCACAGCCAACGTCAACGAGTATTCGACCCGCTATTCGCTGGCCATCGACGCCATGCAGACGACCGAGCCGGGTGAATGGCGCACCCAGAGCAGCACGAATCGCCAGGGGAGCGAGGACGTCCTCTCGGAAGAGATCGGCCGAGAGTTGACCGCGGCCGAAACTCAACTGCAGGAAGCGATGCGGAAGGAATACAACCGCCGCATCGAGTTGGGCGTGGCCCGCGAGCAGGCTCGCAAGGACCTGCCCCTGTCGACCTATACGGAAGCCTATTGGAAAGTCGACCTGCACAACCTGCTTCATTTCCTGGCGCTACGAATGGACAGCCACGCGCAGTTGGAGATTCGCGAATACGCCCGTACGATCGGCGAAAAGATCGTGCAGCCGCTGTTTCCGCTGGTATGGGAAGCTTTCACCGATTATCGGCTGCAGGCGATGTACCTCTCGCGGCTCGACGTGGAAACGATTGCCCGGCTGACGGCGCTCGCTGCTAAAGCGGGCCGAATCACGGCGAATGACGAGGATTTCCTGGCCGCCCAAGACCCGAGTTGGGTCGACCTGAAGCGTTGCCGAGAGCGGGACGAGCTCCGTTCCAAACTGGTCCGCATGGGGCTCTTGGTGGGCTAAGTGGAACCCGACGGGAATCGTCGCAAGGTTTGGGCCGACGATGGTTCATCGTGGTTGCCAAGCGTGCAAGCACCTGTGTGCTCCCACTCAAGACTTACGGATCGACTGAGTTTTTTCTCAAGTCCGTAACCCGCTGACTGCATTGCGCTTGCTACTTGCCATTGGCAAGCATGCGGAATCCGGCGCGCGAATTGCTTTAATGCCTATTCACTTGCTCTGGCCGTGAGCCAGCAAGGGACGGATCGACGCAAGGCGTTGAGGGATCGACGCAGCAGATTCGCGGCATCCCCTCAATTCTTCTCCCGGCCAGTTGGCTGGGATATTCATCCATTCGATTCACTGAGGTCCCCTTATGCGCCCTTCCACCAAAGTTCTGGTTTGTACTTTAACCCTTGGAATGCTGAGCGGTCCGCTCGCCGGCCTGTCGATGGCTGCGGACAAGTACTACGCGATCTTCTTTGCTTCGCAATCCGAGCCGCGTCGAGCTCGGTTTTCGCACACTTTCTGCACGTTTATGAAGGCCGAGGAAGGGAATGCGGACGTTGCGGCCGAGCCGAAACTCGAGACACACACCATCAGCTGGCTCCCGACCAGCGGCGTCGTTCGAGTTCTCGCCTTGCGGCCTGAACGAGGGCGGAACTTCTCGCTCGACGAGACGCTTCGCGTCGTCCGCTCCACCGGGCAGCATGTCCGCTCCTATGGTCCCTATGAAGTCTCGGCCGACACCTACAACAAGCTGCTGCGTCAGAAGCAGAAGCTCGATTCGGGGAGGTATACCTACAAAGCGATTGATGGTCGCGTCGCTGGTGCGCTCAACTGCATTCATGCGGTGACCACGGCTGATCCGGCCTGGGGAGGTTTCGGCGTCCCGTCGCAGTCTTACGGTTTCCCCTCGGTCAGCATTCTGGCCGAGCGGGTCACCAATAAGGGCCATGTTCTGGCCCAGAACCAGGACTGGATCTTGGAGAAGCTGGCGATTCGGACAGGTCGCGGGATCCGCTACATGAACTACGATCCCGAGCGACAGCAGCATCTGGCTCGCGTCCCCGCCGACCCGAACCAGCCCATTCTGAGTCAAAATCCTGCCACCAAGACGGTCCGATAACTGGCTGAAATCAAAAGGGGCTGCGTTGGGCAAGAAGACGCAGTCCCCGTGAGTGGTAGCACTGTGCACAGTTTGGACGCGATTCGCACACAATGCTCGCGGATTGACCACCCTGCCGGGGGAGCACACGTGAACGCCGAATTATCTGATCATTGCAAGTCCTAGCCGGTTAATGACCTATGGCAACTGCTCACTTTGCCTCACGAAGCAGGCACGCTGGCACAATCGTTGCAGCTCTTCCGGAGACTTTTGTCTCGCTCCCATTTGCTTCCCGTCGAATCACACCCGCTCATCCGCCTGGCCCCCCTCGCCCCCTTCTAGCGCGACCTGTCAAACCGGTCGCGAACCCGAGGCACGAATGACCGATTCACGACGCGCGCTCTCGCCGGCTGTTTGCGATCTTGCGGATGTTCTGGCTCAGATGCCCTCTTCAGAGGGAAGCACACTGGTTCGCGACGACAGCGCGACCAGCGACGACATGTTGGCTCGAGGACGGCGCGAAAAGCCCGTCGCCACTCCTGAAGAAGAGCTGAAGAAGATTCGCGAATGCCTGGGTGTGGTCGGTTACCGCGTTGCTTCGCGGCTTGACGATCATCAGAACGCCCACGTCTACATGGCGCGCCGCCTGGCGACGGGCGAGAACGTGGCCATCAAGGTGCTGATCGAGCAACCGCTCGACACCGGCTCGGCCATGAAGCGGTTCCATCAGGAAGCCCGCCTGCTGGCCTCGCTCTCGCACCCGAACCTGGTCAAGGCGGTCGCGCACGGCAGCCTTTGGAACGTTCACTATCTCGTCCTTGAGCTTGCGCCGGGCACCAACCTCCGGCGCAAGGTCGAAGACGAAGGGCCGCTTTCGCTGCGGCTGGCCACCAGCGTCATCTTGCAGGCCGCCCAGGCGCTCGACTACGCCCATTGCCATGGCGTGATCCATCGCGACGTCAAGCCTTCGAATCTGGTCCTTGGCCCCGATGGCCGCGTGAAACTGCTCGACCTGGGCCTGGCCCGCAAGCCGTGCCAGCCGCAAGAGTCGCTGACGATGATCTTCCATGATCATCTGCTGGGGACGCCCGATTTCATGGCTCCCGAGCAGGCCATCGATTGCCACGAAGTCGACGGCCGGGCGGACCTGTACGCCCTGGGCTGCACGTTCTACTACCTGGTGGCGGGACGCCCGCCGTTCACAGGGCGCAACACCCTGGAGCGGTTGCTGGCCCACCAATCGGTACCGCCCGTTTCATTGTCGGAAGTCCGTTCCGGCGTCCCTGAGGGGCTGAGCCAGATCTGCGATCGGCTGCTGGCCAAACAGCCGCAGGATCGCTACCAGAATGCGCGCGATCTGGTGAAGGATCTTGCCCCCTGGCTGACCAAGAGCTCGCGTTCTTAGGGTCAAGTAGAAGGCACACTCCTTGGGCCGTCCGCCCAAGGTGGTGCAGGCGTTTCCGCCTGCTGTGAACTGCGATCCAGCGCCACAATCTCAACCCGACGCATCATCTATCCCAGATCGTACGTAATTCGCCCGTGCTGCTGCGCCCGCGAGATCCGATCCGTCGCGTAAAGCCCGGCCAGCACAAACTCGACGCACGAGGCCCGCATTCCCGGATCACTTGACGCATTCACTTCGAACGCCTTGTCCCACGCCGGCGGAACTCGCTTGAGCCGTTCGGCGTAGTGGCTCGAGGGGAGCATGTCCCCCACTTCGATCTTCATCCCCTTGCTGAAAATGCTGGCGATCTCTTCCAGGCCGTGCTTGTCCACGTACTCATCAAAGACCGTCTTGATCGCCTCGGACTGGATATGATCCAGCACCTGGCGTTCGGACATCTGATGACTTCCCATCAGATCGAGTTCGAGCTTGCCGACCGACGCCGTATAGAAGTGAGCCAGGTCGCTGATTCGCGGGACCGAAGGCTTCTCACCCAACCGTGCGCCGCGCTGCCGTGCGTTGGCGATCATGGTGCGATAGTTGGCGATGGAGAATCGCGTGCTGACGCCCGACTGATGGTCGACATACTTCGACCGGCGGGCTTCGATCGACATCTGCTCCACGATTTCTCGCATGAAGTAGGGAACGACCACGGGGTACTCTCCCCCCAGGTCGATGCGGGCTTCCTGCTCCAGAATGCCAATTCCCTGGTCGCGTTCGCGGGGGTAGTGCGTCTGGATCGTCGAGCCGATGCGGTCCTTCAACTGCGGAATCACCTTGCCCGAACGGTTGTAGGTCGAAGGATTCGCCGAAAACAGAATCAGCACGTCCAGATCGAACTTGATCGGATAGCCGCGGATTTGCACGTCGCGCTCTTCCAGAATATTGAACAGGCCCACCTGGACCAGTTCGTCCAGGTCGGGCAGTTCGTTCATGGCGAAGATCGCCCGATGCATGCGGGGAATGAGCCCGAAATGCAGGGCCTCTTCGGCTCCCATGCTCGTGCCGCCGGCCAGCTTGGCGGGATCGATCTCGCCAATGATGTCGGCGAACTTGGTGCCCGGCGCCAGACGCTCGGAGTAGCGGGCCTCGCGCGGCCACCACGCAATGGGGATTTCCTCGGGGGACTTTTCGGCCAGCATCCGCTTCCCCGCCTGCGTGATCGGATGATCCGGATCCTCATGGACCGGTGAACCGGGGATGTCGAGATAGGGGAGCTCCGCGTCCAGGAAACGGCCGATCAGCCGCATCAACCGGCTCTTGGCCTGTCCCTTCTCGCCCAGGAAGAGAATGTCGTGCTGGGCCAGCAGGGCGTTGTTGATCTCGGGGATGACCGTGTCTTCGTAGCCCACGATCCCAGGAAAGAGTTCGTCTCCCCGGACCAGAGCCGCCAGGAAATTGTCGTGGAGCTCGCGCTTGACGGGGCGCGACTTCCAGCCGCTTTCGCGGAGTTGACGAAGGTTCACAGGGCGAGGCTGCATGGGAGAAAAACCGGGGAAAGGATAAGGTTCAGCCCTCTATCCACTGGTAAATGTCCAGTCGAAGAGGGAGGTCGTGTGCTCTGGCCTGATTATAGCGCTCGATAGGTCGGGGACCACCGACGCAGAGCGTTCCGAGGTGTAATGGGCCGCAAATCGCCGAAAACGCCTGGATCACCCCCCATTCGATCCGCCGCATCACGTAAAAAACCCCTGAATAGAATTCCCGAAACTTTCCCTCCTGGAGCAAGAGATTGGATATAATGTCTCAGGACTTGGGGTACTGCGGGCGTCAAGCATTATGCCGCAGTCGCTCTTTCGCAATTGGGGCTTGACCGCCACACAGGTACGGCCAGCACAAGAGGTAAGCCAATGGCAATGGATACGGAAACACGGAGGGCCGGTCCCGTCCGCGCCGCCAAAAAGGTTGCATCAATGGGTTATGAGGACAGTCGCGGCGAACGATGGGATTACTACAAGCCTTCGGACGGAAGTCCGCAGGGGTTCCCGTTCGCAATTCGCAAGGAAGGCAAGCCCGGCACGGTCGCCTGGGTGAAGCGCGAAGAAGATGCAGAGTTGATCTCGAATCTCGGTTCGGCCATCCAGATCATGGACGGCAACAAAGTTGTTGCCTGGGCCTCGAGTAAAGAGATTGCCGACCTGATCACGCGCAGCCGCGAAGATCTGCCCAGCCTGCTCGACGAGCGTGAATGGCTCCTCAAGGAGCGTGAGCGTCTGATCGAGCGCATCACACGGTTAGAAGCCAAGGTCTGATTTCCCCGCGATCGTTCCTGCCCTCCCGCCTGCCTAGCACGCATCACGCCTGTTGCCTGCCGTTGAACTCCCCGCATCCGCTTGGAGCCTGCCGGCTTGGAAGTACCTGCGCTTTGCCTGTTTGTGTATGGCACGCTCAAGCGCGGCCATCAAAACCACGCGCGGTACTGCTCCGGCTACCGCGCGTGCGTCGAGGCCAGCGTTCTGGGCCGATTGTACGATCTGCCTGCGGGCTATCCGATGCTGGTCGTTGCGCCGGAATCTATCCTGGCCGTCGGCACTTCGTCTCCGGTCGCTGACGTCACTACGCAAGCGACGTTTGTGTCGAAGGGGCTGCCTACGCTTTCGTCGTGCGAACAAGGCGAGTTCGTTGTCGTGCGTGGGGAACTGCTCACCTTCGACGATGCCCCCCAGCGACTTCCTGCGATCGACGCCTTGGAAGACTTCACCCCCGGCCGGCCGAGCCTGTACCTGCGCGTGCTGCTCGCTACGATCGATCCTCCCGGCAAATTCGTCTGGGCCTACGTTGCCCCCGAAGGGCGACTGCCGCCAGGCGCCCAGCCCATTGCGGGCTGGCCTGAAGCCAAGCCTGTTGCATAACCGGAGCAGCCGGTCGTTATCGTGCGCAACTGCTTCCGCGGCATGCGGCTTATGCCGGACGCGCCGGGCGATTCTGCTGTGCCTTTTGGCACGAATCGACTCCGTATGCCGCGCGCCGCAGTTTGCTTGTGTGCCCGCGTCGGCCTTCGTCGATAGATCTCCTTGTCACCGCTCTTTCTTGTGCTGCGAGGATTTTGGCTATGGCGAAAGACACCTTCCGACTTGTCACCCGTACGGCCGATGGTCAACTGCGGATCCTGGACTTCGCACATCAAGACGAAATGCTGAAGATGCACAAACCGGTGGGGGTGGACGATTGCAGCACCGACCTCACGCTGCGCGGCTTGCCGGTCTTCAAGGGCTTGATCGGACCGATGCCCGAAGGACAGAACGTGGCCCGGTACGAATCGCCCGAGGTGTTTGAAGAGCTGACGAAAGAATGGTGCACCGCCAAGGCGGGCCGGGCGCGCAAGCCCCGCTAGCGATTTTGTGGTGCAGGCGTCTTGCCTGCTGGAAGCGGGGCCGACGTGCCCGGCAGGTCGGACGCCTGCACCACAACGATCGGGGGCGGAGTGATCGCTTCGCCCCCGCTGCGGAGATCGAGCCTGTCTGGGTCCTGGGCTCTTTCCGCGGTTTCTGCGGCCATCTGCCGCGCCCTCAAATCCTGGCGATTTCGGCCATTTGCCGGCTACTTCACATGTTTCGCAAGCACTATCGCAGTTCATTACATCTTCGTAAGGGACTTCGCCCGCTGCCGATAAAGTCGGTAGAGTGCTTGTAAGCAACCAGGTTTCGCCAGAGGAGCATGGTCGCGCGGACCACGCCCGCCAGGCCATTCCTCTGGCGAGTCTGGCCAACTGGCCCGTCTCGACTGCCCCCCCTTCTCGGCAGAGGCCGTATGGATATCCTCGTAATCGAAGACGACCCGATCATCGGAAAGGCCCTGGTTCAGGGTTTTTCGGAAGCGGGGCATGAATGCGTCTGGGCCAAGGACGGAGATCGCGGCCTGGCGCTGGCTGTTGAACAGCAGGTCGACGCGATCGTGCTCGATCTGATGCTCCCCCGTCGCGGCGGGCTCGAAGTGCTGACCATGTTCCGATCGCAGGGGGTGCAGACCCCCGTGGTGTTGCTGACCGCGCTGGGCTCCGTCGAGGAGCGGGTGAAGGGGCTCAACGCCGGCGCCGACGACTACGTGGTCAAGCCATTCGCCTTCGGCGAACTGCTGGCACGCGTGGCCGCCGTCTGCCGACGAACCACCGCCCGTCCCGCCAGCGTCTTGAAGGCGGGGGATCTGACTTTGGACCTTACCACCCGCCGGGTCAGCCGCGGCACAAGGGATGTCGATCTGACCCCTACGGAATTCAGCTTGCTCGAGTTCCTGATGCGCTATGTGGGGCAAGTGGTGACCCGCAAGATGCTTTGCGAACACGTCTGGGACAGCGACTGGGACGGCTCGACCAACGTGATCGAAGTTCACGTGAATCGCCTGCGCAACAAGATCGAGCGTGCCGGCGCCGAATCGTGCATTCATACGGTGCGCGGCCGCGGTTATACCTTGCGGGCGACCTAGGAAAATCAGCCCCCCTCGGACGTAGGTCCGGTATCGGGGATCGCAAAATTCCTTTTCACTTCGCCGCGGTTCGTCTATAGTCCAGGACGTATGAACCACCCCGCGGTCACACGCCTGTGCTTTCTTCTGCTCGCCCTCATCCTGGGTGTCGATGCGACGTTCCAGGTGTGCTCTCTTTCGCTGCCGGTCGAAGGGCGATCGCCGCGAGTGTCGCAATCGGTTCCCGATGCTCCGATCGCGCAAAAAGACACGCATAGCAGGGGTCGCGAGCTGGACTCGGCCGATAATCTGGCTCCGGTAGGTCTGGCAAGTGTTCTGCTTGAGGGGACGGCAAAGCCGTTCGCCCTGCGTTTGTTCACGGACGACCGTTTCCGCTCCGAGCCGACGCTTCAATCCAAGTCGATCCGCCTGAACACCTGATTCAGGCCTTCTTTGCCGCGCCCCCCCTCTGTGCGGGCGCTTCTGGCTGTCTTCGTCGTGCCACGCTGCACGCTAATCGATTTCAGATTCCGCCTGCGCGCGGATCGATCTCTCGGACAAGTTCTATGAAGATTCTCATTATCGAAAGCGACCTGGCGATCGGCGAGATCCTGCTGCAAGGTTTTCGCGATGCGGGCCATCAAAGCACTTGGGTTACCGATGGACAGCGCGGGCTGAATCTGGCCTGCGAAGAGAACCTGGATGCGGTGGTGTTGGACCTGCATTCGCCGCGGGTGGACGGCCGAGGCCTGATGGTGCGACTGCGAGCACGAGGGGTGAAAACTCCAGTCGTGCTGTTCACCCCGTCCGAGTGGGCCCGCACTCACCCCGCGGAACTGGCGGAGTCGGCGGGCGGCGTCGGGACCGCATCCGCTGCCCTACAGACCGAAACGCCCCCTTCGGTCGATGTCGGCGAGCTTCTGGATCGTATCGCCGCCGTCTGTCGCCGGTCGAGCCGCGTTCCCGGAGGCCAGTTGGAAGCAGGCAGCTTATCGTTGGATCTGAAGCGGCGCTGGTTGAGTCGCGAAGAACAGGGCGTGGAGCTGACGCCGATCGAAAGCAAACTTTTGAGTTTGTTGATGCGATCGCCGGAGAAGGTAGTCACGCGAAAAATATTGTGCGAACATGTGTGGGACGGCGACTGGGACGGCTCTTCGAATGTGATCGAGGTCCACGTCAATCGCCTCCGCCAGAAGGTCGCTCGGGCGGGAGCGGAGTCCTGCATCCACACGGTTCGAGGCCGCGGTTATGTTTTTCGCGTCCCTTAAGCCCATCGTTCGGTCGTTGCGTTTTCGACTGACCGTATGGAATACGGTGGTCGTGCTGTTCTGGGTGCTCGGCTCGTTGTATCTCGTGCATGAAGGGCTCGAGTACGCTTTGATGCAGGAGATCGATTCGATCCTGCTCGATGAAACCCTGGAGTTGGGTTGGACGGTCGAGGCGCTGGAGTTCAACTCCGACGCCATCCACAACGAAATGGATCGCAAAGCACGGGCGCACCGGACCCACGGCTGGTTCGTGCAGTTGGTCGACACCAAGGATAGCGCGCTGTGGACGTCGGGCCAGACTCCGCCGGCCGAGGCGCATCTGACCCTTTCGGACCGAAGTCCGTTTGTTTCGACCGTAGGCAACTATCGGGTGGCTCAGCGGCGCTTCGACGCGCGGCTGGGCCGCCCAGCCTACTGGGTCCGCGTGGCAACGTCGCTCGACTCCATCGCGGCGCGGGTTCGCCGGCGGACAGTCATTACGGCAACCATTGGCGCAGTCATCTCGCTGCTTACTCCGCTGGGCGCCTACTGGCTGGCCGGACGCGCCACCAAGCCGCTGGCCGAGATCATTCGCACCGCCGCCCGGCTGCGGCCCAGCGACATGCGCCGCCGGCTGCCGGTTCGAGGTACCGGAGACGAGTTGGACCAGCTCTCGCAGACCATCAATGGGCTCTCGGATCGGATCGCCAACTATCTGGACCGCCACCGCGAGTTCATTGCCAACGCCGCGCATGAGCTGCGATCTCCGTTGGCAGCCATTCAGGCCTCCGTCGAGGTCGCCTTGAACGGCGATCGCTCCACCGACGAATACCAAGAGCTGCTCATGTCCACGATGGAAGAACTGTCGGGGCTCACCAAACTCGTCAATCAACTGCTGGTGCTGGCCGAGAACGATGCGGGCATGCTTGAGATCCCGCGGATCTGGCTGCGGCTGGACCAGGTCGTCGAGAAGTCGGTCGACATGTTCCAGGCCGTCGCTGAAGACCGAGGCATCAAGCTCGAGCTTGCGGAATGCCCGCCTGCGATGCTGATGGGAGACGTGACCCGCATGCGGCAAGTGGTGAACAACCTGATCGACAACAGCTTGAAGTTCACGCCCGACGGAGGTCAGGTAACCGTGACCTTGCATCACAATCGGGAGAAGGACGAGTTCGAGTTACGGGTGGCTGACAGCGGCCCCGGGATCTCCGCCGATCATCTTCCGAATGTCTTCGAGCGATTCTATCGACCGCACCAAGCATCACCCCATTCGGGCGCGCGAGGATCCGGGCTGGGTTTGAGCATATGCAGGTCGATTGTCGTTGCGCATGGAGGGCGGATCGAAGTCGAGTCGACCAGCGAACAAGGGACGGTCTTCGTGGTGAGCCTGCCGGCGACATCCAATGCCCCGGTTGAGCCGGACCAGGTCGTCTACAAAGCCGAGGGTCCGCCGGAATCGATCTGACGCGTAAAAAACCTTATTCAGGATTGCGCAACTTCTCATTCCACCATGCACGCTCGGCGGCTAGTCTGGAATGTGTTCTCCCCTTCAAGTGTGGTCGCAGCTAATTATTAAGTGTTATTTACGAAATGCCGTTCACGCTCGCTAAAAATCTCCCGCGGCCTCTCTCGCAGGATCTCGTCATGCCCAAGTTTTCTGCCACCTCGCTGGTTCTCACCGCTGCTTTCCTCGGGCTCGCACTCGTCGCTCTGCCGGCCTTCGCCGCCGACAAGCCCGCTGCGGAATTGAAAGCGCTCTTCCTGGGCGATAGCGGCCATCATCAGCCGGCTGACCGCGCTGCGCAGCTCATCCCGGTGATGTCGGGGCGCGGCATCCAGATCGACTACACCGATCGACTGGTCGACTTGAATCCCGAGAACCTGGCCAAGTACGACGTGCTGATCCTCTATGCCAACACCACGCAGATCGAGCCCCGCGAAGAGCAGGCCCTGCTTGACTACGTGGCCAGCGGGCATGGAATCGTTCCACTACACTGCGCGTCCTACTGCTTCTTGAATTCGCCCAAGTACATCGAACTGGTCGGCGGTCAGTTTCAGAAGCACGGCACGGGCGAGTTCGACACGCGGACGATCGATACCGAGCACCCGATCACGAAAGGGCTGACCCCGTTTCGGACCTGGGACGAAACCTACGTACACACCAAGCACAACGAAAAAGACCGCCAGGTGCTGCAGACTCGCGACGATGCCAGCGGCAAAGAGCCCTGGACCTGGGTTCGCACGCACGGCAAAGGGCGGGTCTTCTACACGGCCTATGGCCACGATGCCCGCACTTGGAGCCAGCCCGGCTTTCAGGCCCTGGTGGAGCGCGGCATTCGTTGGGCCAGCGCCAAGGGAGAGGTTTTCGATAGCACCCCCAAGAAGAAAGACGGGCTGAAGCCATTCACCTATGTCGAGTCCGCCGACAAGCTGCCCAACTACACGCCAGGGGGCAAGCCGGGGAATCACGCCGAGCCGATCAGCAAGATGCAGAACCCGCTTTCGCCCGCCGAATCGCGCGAGCATCTGGTCGGTCCGCATGGGCTCGAGTTCCAACTGTTCGCGGCCGAACCGGAAATCGCCAAGCCGATCGCCATGACCTGGGATCATCTGGGGCGATTGTGGATTGCCGAGACCGTTGATTATCCCAACGAGAAACAGCCCGAAGGCAAGGGGAACGATCGCATCAAGCTCTGCGAAGATACCGATAACGATGGCCGCGCCGACAAGTTCACCGTCTTCGCCGAGGGGCTTTCCATTCCCACCAGCCTGACACCGGTCGCGGGCGGACTGGTCGTGCATCAGGCCCCGGAGACGCTGTTCCTGAAGGACACCGACGGGGACGGCAAGGCCGACATCAAGAAGGTGCTCTTCACCGGATGGAGCGTCGGCGACACGCACGCGGGCCCCAGCAATCTGGTTTACGGCTTCGACAACTGGCTGTACGGCATGGTGGGCTACTCAGGTTTCAAGGGAACCATCGGCGGCGAGACGCACGACTTCCGCACCGGTTTCTATCGCTTCAAGCCGGATGGCTCGAAGTTCGAGTTCCTTCGCAACACCAACAACAATTCGTGGGGCGTCAGCTTCAGCGAAGAGGGGCTGCTGTTCGGCTCCACGGCCAACGGCAATCCGAGCGTCTACCTGCCGATTCCCAATCGTTACTACGAAGCGGTCCGGGGCTGGTCCTCGAGCGTGCTGGGGACGATCGCGACCGATACGCGGTTCTATCCCATCACCGACAAAGTCCGCCAGGTTGACTGGCACGGTCGTTTCACCGCGGCCGCCGGACACGCGCTGTACACCGCCCGGACGTATTCCAAGCAGTACTGGAATCGGACGGCGTTTGTGACCGAACCGACCGGGCATCTGGTGGCGACGTTTGTTCTGGATCGCAAGGGGAGCGACTTCGTTTCCACGAACTCGTGGAACCTGGCCGCCAGTGATGATGAATGGACCAGCCCGATCATGGCTGAGGTCGGTCCGGACGGAAATGTGTGGATGATCGACTGGTACAACTACATCGTGCAGCACAACCCCACGCCGCAGGGCTTCAAGACCGGCAAGGGGAACGCCTATGAAACGCCGCTCCGCGATAAGACGCATGGGCGGATCTATCGCATCGTCGCCAGCGGCGCAAAGCCCAGCGTGCAGCCTAAGCTCGACGTGAGCGACCCCACTGGGCTGGTCGCCGCGCTGTCGAACGACAATCTCTTCTGGCGCAAGACGGCGCAGCGGCTGCTGGTCGAGCGCGGCCAGCAAGACGTGGTCCCCGCGCTGCTGAAAGTGATCGAGACTGCCCCGACCGACGAGATTGGCCTTTGCCCTGGCGCCATCCATGCCTTGTGGACATTGCAGGGCCTGGGGGCGATGGATGGCAACAATCCGCAAACGGGCGCTGCCGCAGTGGTGGCTTTGAAACATTCCACGCCGGGCGTTCGTCGCACGGCGTTGCAGGTGCTACCGCGCGGTGCCGAAGGGACCGCGGCGATCCTGGCAGCGGGTGTGCTGGCCGATCGCGATTCGCATGTCCGTCAGGCGGCGCTGCTCGCCCTGGCAGAAAGTCCCGCTTCGCCGCAAGCGGCCGCCGCCATCCTGGCCGCGCTCGCCGAGCCCGCCAATCTGACCGATCGCTGGATTCCGGATGCCGCCACCGCGGCCGCCGCGAGTCACAGCCTGCCGTTCCTTACCTCTGTGGCGTCGCGCGACGCGGGGAAGCCGCTGGCCGACAAGGCCGCCGCGATCGTACGTCAGGTTGCCGAGCACTACGCCCGCAGCGGACCCGTTGGTACAGCTCCGGCGCTGTTGGCTTCGCTGGGGGGTGAGAGTTCTTCAACAGAGGCCATCGTGGCCGGTCTGGTGAAGGGCTGGCCGCGCGACAAACAGGTGCCGCTGGATGAAGCTGCCGAAGCGAAGCTGGCCGAGCTGCTTCCCAAGCTCACACCAGCAGCTCGCGGGCAGTTAGTCAGCCTGGCGACGCGCTGGGGCTCGAAGGGTTTCGAGAAGTACGCCGCGCAAGTGGCCGAGGGCTTCCTGAAGCTCGTCAAGAATGACAAGGAGAAGGATCCCGCTCGTGTGGCAGCCGCCGCGCAATTGATTGAGTTCCGCAAGGCCGATGATGCAGCCGCCCGCGAATTGCTGGGGCAGATCACGCCCAAGGCCTCGCCGGAGTTGGTCGCCGGTCTGATTGAGGCGGTCGGCAAAAGCGAGTCACCGGCAGTCGGCCAGGCGCTGGTTGAGAGCCTGGGGACGGTCACCCCCGCGGCGCGGTCCGGCATCTTCCGGGCGCTCGTCAGCCGGGCCGAATGGACCGAGGCCCTGTTTGCCGGCGTCGATCAGGGCAAGCTGCAACTGGCCGACTTGTCACTCGATCAGAAGCAGGCCCTGGCTAGCCATCCCAACAAAGGCATCGCCACCCGGGCGAAGAAGCTGCTGGCCTCGGCCGGTGGGCTCCCCAATCCTGACCGCCAGAAGGTGATTGAAGAACTCTCGACCGTCGTCCTCAAGAAGGGTGACTCGGCCAAAGGGAAGCTCGTCTTCACGCAGCAATGTGCCAAGTGCCACATGCATGGCGGCGAGGGCAAAAAGATCGGCCCCGACCTGACCGGCATGGCCGCCCATCCCAAGCACGAGCTGCTGATCCATCTGCTCGATCCCAGCCGCAGTGTCGAAGGAAATTTCAAGCAGTACTCGCTGGTAACCGACGATGGCCGCGTGATGAACGGGCTGCTCGCCGCCGAGACCAAAACGGCCGTGGAGTTGATCGACGCGGAAGGAAAGAGCCATCAGGTGCTGCGCGAGAACATCGAGGAGCTGACGGCCACGAAGAAATCGATCATGCCCGAAGGTTTCGAGAAGCAGGTCCCGGCCGAAGCCATCACCGACCTGCTCGAGTTCCTGACCCAGAGGGGCAAGTATCTGCCGCTCGACCTGAGCAAAGTGGCCAGTGCAGTGAGCACCAAGGGGATGTTCTATAGCCACGACGCCGATGCCGAGCGGCTGATCTTCGCCGACTGGGCGCCCAAGTCGGTGGAAGGAGTCCCCTTCCAACTTGTCGATCCCCGCGGCGACCGCGTTCCCAACGTCGTGTTGCTTTACGGCCCCGCGGGCAAGATCCCGCCCGAGATGCCCAAGAGCGTCGCCTTGCCAGTGAACGGTCCGGCCCGGGCGATCCATCTGCTCAGCGGCGTGGCCGGCTGGGCGTTCAACGGGACGCGGATCGATCCAACGGTCTCGATGATCGTGCGGATCAAGTACGCCGACGGCAAGACGGAAGATCATCCTCTGGAGAACGGCGTGCACTTTGCCGACTACATCCGCCCGGTCGACGTGCCGCAATCGAAGCTGGCCTTCAAACTCCGCGGCCAGCAGATCCGCTTCCTGTCGATTTTCCCAAAGCGTCAGGAAGCGATCGAAAAGATCGAGCTGGTCAAAGGGCCCGATGGCACCGCCCCGATCGTGATGGCCGTGACCGTGGAGACGCAGTAGAGCCTTACTGGCCGAAGAGCTTGCCTTGCGAGGTCATCATTTCCTGATAGACCGAGTAGGCAATGTTCTTGTCAATGAACTGGGTGTGGCCGTCGCAGAACGTCACCACCGCACCCCCGGCCGTGTGATGGCTCGAAGGGCGAGGGTATTCGCACTTGCCGGCGCCGGCCGATTCGCCGATGCGGGCTCCCTTGGAAGGTTCGGCCTTCTCTTCCCAGGCAATGCCCACGCATCCCTCGTCGGCGCTGGTCCAATCGCCGGCATCGATGTTCTCGGAAAACAGGATAGTCGTGGCCAGCCCGTCCGTGATGGATCGCGAACTTGGCATCATCACCAAGTCATCGTCGGACGCGCGATACTGCCGAGTGAAGACGCCCGCGGCTGCTTCTCGCTCGGAGGGAACGTCCCCCAGCAGGCCGGTGTTGACGACATAGTTGCCATGCGTGCCCGTCTTTTTCAAGGCATCCTTGTCACTGGGGCATATCAATATTTTGAGGTACTCGGTCGGCGTCGCGCCCGCCTGTTTCCCCGCCGCCCCGTAATAGGAATAAAGATCCTGGCGATCGAGGTAAGGGAGCAGCGGGAACACCCAACCGGTCTCCGTACCACCCAAACCACCTTGGGGATTTTGGCTGTTGGTCCAGCCCGGGTAGCGGCCTTTCTCCATTTCGAATCGAATCAGCGCGATGCCGATATTGTGCTGGTTGTTGATGCACTGCGTCTTCCGCGGTCCGTCGCCGCTTCCGCAGCCGACTCCCAACACGGCGAGTCCCAACAGGAACGTCACCGAAAGCACGGTCACGATCACTTCGACCAGGGCATGACCTGCGTGGACTCGAATCGACGAGTGGGAAGTGCGCAGCATGGGGGATCCTTGTAGGACTGCATTTCGTACGCTCAAGCTTCCGCGACGGATAGCATCCTACGTCAGAATCTCTTTCAGCACATGCCCGTGCACATCGGTCAGTCGGCGGTTGGTGCCGTTGTAGTAATACGTCAGCTTCTCGTGGTCCAGCCCCAATAGATGCAGCACCGTGGCGTGGAAGTCGTACACGCTGGCCGGCTTCTCCACGGCGCGGCGGCCGAAATCGTCGGTCGCGCCATAGCTGGTGGCCCCCTTCACGCCGGCCCCCATCATCCAGCAGGTGAAGGCATCGGGATTGTGATCCCGCCCGGTGGTCCCCTCCTGATGCGTCGGCATGCGGCCGAACTCCGTGGTCCACAGCACGAGCGTCTGCGACAGCATGCCTCGCTGCTTCAAGTCGGCGATCAGCGCAGCCGTCGGTTGATCGAAGATCGGGCAATGCCGTTCGTAATCGGCCTTCAGCGTTTTGTGGGCGTCCCAGTTCAGCAGGCCGTCGACGCCGGATGCGCGCGATGCACAGTACAGCGAGACGTAGCGCACGCCCTTCTCCAGGAATCGCCGGGCCAATAGGCAGTTCTTCGCGTATGCCGACTTGAGCGGGTTGGCGTCGTCGACGCCGTAGGCCTTTTGAATGTGCGCCGGTTCCTCAGCCAGATTGCCTACCTGCGGCGCGGCCATCTGCATCCGTCCGGCCAGCTCGTAGGCCGCCATGCGCGCGGCCAGCTCGCTTTGCCCCGGATGCTCTTGGGCGTGGCCGCTGTTGAGCAGCTTCAGCAGCCCCTGCGTGTCGGCGTCGGCCTCGGCCGAAATGTTCTGGGGTCGGCTGAGATTGCGGATCGGCTGTTGCGCGCTCATCGGCACGGCCTGATGCCGCGCGGGAAGGAACCCATTCGACCAGTTGGCCTTGCCATTGGGCGGTTCGCCCCGAATGTCAGGCATCACGATGTAGGCCGGCAGATTCTCGTTGGCGGTTCCCAGGGCATAGCTAAGCCACGCGCCGCAACTGGGGAAGCCCTCCTTCACGAACCCGGTGTTCATGAAGATGCAGCCCGGCCCGTGCGTATTGGTGCGCGACGACAGCGAATGCACAAAGGCGATGTCGTCCACATGCTGAGCCATGTGCGGCAGCAGGCTGGTGATCCGCTTGCCGCTCTTGCCGGCCGGCACAAAGTCCCAAGGGCTCTTCATCAGGTTGCCGTTCTTCCCTTGGAAGCTGACCAGCTTTTCCTCGCCAGGGAGCGGCGTGCCGTGGAACTTCTCGAGCGCCGGCTTGTGGTCCCACAGGTCGACGTGCGAAGCCGCCCCGGGGCAAAAGATGTGCAGGATCTGCGTGGCTTTGGCCGGATGATGTTGCGCCGCGGCGGCTTTCTCTTCGCCTTTCAGCTCGCCCGCCAACAGATGCGCGAGCGACACGCCCATCAGTCCCGAGCCCGCATGGGACAGGAATCCGCGGCGATCGAGAAGGTGCGCCAGGGCGGTGTTGGTCGAGTTCATGGTCGCGTTTCCGAAAAGGTGGAGAAGAGCGTGCGCGATCAATCCAAGTAAACGAGTTCGTTCGTGTTCAGAATCGCCCGGCACATCGCCGGCAAGCCGTGCTTCTTGGCCAGAGTCTGGGCGGCATCGAACTCCGCCGGCTTCGGCTCGCGGGCCAGCGTCAGGGCGAAGGCCCGCCGCACCTGGGCGCCGACATCGGCCCCGCTCGTCTCGCGGCTCACCCGCTCGGCCAGTGCCCCCGCCATGTCGAGCGTGAAGCGATGGTTCAGCAACGTCAGCGCCTGCAGCGGTGTCGTCGTGGCCGAGCGGGTCGGCGCGGGGAACGCATTGTCCGGGCAATCGAAATCCGCCAGCAGATCAACGCGGGCCGCGCGGGCGTTCTGATGATAGACCGCCCGCCGATAGGTCTCCGGCCCCGGGTCATCCAGCGGAACGTACGTGGCTACGTTGTCCTGTACATAGCGGTAGAGCCGGAAGCCGGGCCCGCCCTGCTTGGGGTCGAGCTTACCGGTGATCGCCAGCAGCGTATCGCGGACCTCTTCGGCCGAGAGCCGTCGCGGCGGATAGCGCCACAGGAGCCGCGAGCCGCCGTCGACCTTCGCGGCATCCTCGCGCAGGGCACTCGTCTGCCGGTACGCTTGGCTCAACAGAATCTCGCGATGCAGCGGCTTGATGCGCCACTCAAGCTGCACCAACCGCCGCGCCAGCCAGTCGAGCAGTTCGGGGTGACTGGGCGCGCTGCCAAGGTAGCCAAAGTCGCTGCTCGTCTCGACGATGCCCGTGCCGAAATGATGCTGCCAGATTCGATTGGCCATCACGCGGGCCGAGAGCGGGTTGTCGCGGCGGACCAGCCAGCGGGCCAAGGCCAGTCGGCGCTGCCCCTCGGGCGTCTCCGGCGGCAGTTCGAACTTCTCCGTGACCTTGCCGAGCACGGCCAGGCTCGAAGGGACGACCTGCGCCCCCTTCTTGGTCGGGTCGCCCCCCTTGAGCAGATGCGTCGCGCCGGGCTGATGAAACGTCCCCGCCCACACGGCCGGCGGAGGATTCAGAGGGGCCAACTGCTTTTCGATCTCGCCCAGTTCACGGGCGATCTCTTCCAGCCGCCGGAGTTGTTCCCCTTGCTCCGGCGTCGGCTTGCCCAGCGTCTTCTTCTCTTCGGCCAGCTTCTGGCGGGCCTCTTCCAGCGGTTTGCGGGCAGCCGCTCGTGCCGCGGTCTCTTCGGGCTTCTCGAGTACGCGGTTCCCGTGCGACACACCGGCCAGTGCGGCCTGCACGCGGTAGTAGTCTTCCTGCGGAATCGGATCGAACTTGTGATCGTGACACCGCGCGCATCCCACGCTCAGCCCCAGCACTGCATTGGTCACCGCGCCAATCATGTCGTCCAGCGTGTTCTGGCGAATCTGCAGTGTCGCCACCGCATCCTGATTTCCCACGTTGTCGTAAGGGCCTGCCACTAGAAACACAGTGCCGACCTCGACCGCCGCGTTGCCGCGGGCCACCACGTCCCCCGCCAGATGCTCGACAATCATCTGATCGTACGGCTTGTCTTCGTTGAACGAGCGGATCACGTAGTCGCGAAACGGCCAGGCGTTGTCGACGATCACGTTCCGCTCGAAGCCGGTGCTTTCGCCGAAGCGGACCACGTCCAGCCAGTGTCGCCCCCATTGCTCGCCGTACTGCGGAGACGCGAGCAGCCGGTCGATCAGCCGCTCGTAGGCATCCGCCCGCTCATCGCGCACAAAGGCCTCCACCTCTTCCGGCGTGGGAGGCAGCCCGATCAGGTCATAGCTCACGCGGCGAATCAGAATCCGGCGTTCGGCCGGCGCGCTGGGGGCCAGGCCTTTCTCGGCCAGCTTGGCGAAGACAAAACGGTCGATCGGTCCTGCGGCCCAACTCGGGGGCATGCCCGTCGCTGCCGGAGGTTCGCCCTGCGACAACGGCTGTAGCGACCACCACGACAGATCGGCCTTGGCCTTTTCGCGCAGCACCAGCCCCTCGGGCCAGACGCTGCCGGCCGCAATCCATTGCTTCAACAGCTCCACCTCGGCGGCCGTCAGCGGAGTTCCCTTCTGCGGCATCTCCGGGCGGACATCCGGCTTGCTCGCGGTGACGAATTCCAGCAGCCAGCTCTCGTCGAGCTTGCCCGGCACCAGCGAGGGACCGTTCGCGCCGCCGGCCATCGCCCCCTTGGCGCTGGAGAGATCCAGGCCCCCCTTCGGTTGATTCGAGTTGTGGCAGGCGATACACCGCTCGACCAGCAGCGGCGCAATGTGCCTCGTGAAATCTGGCTTCTCCGTCGCGGGAGCTTCCTGCCCCTGCGCGGGAAATGCCGACAGCACGATCAGGCAAATCATCGCCAGAGAGAATGAGAATCGCATACAAGTCTCGCTTCGATTCAAAAAGAATCCGGGCCAGAAAGAATCCCGCGTTTCACGCCGTCGGAGAGACGCAACGCAGAGCCACTTCGCAACTCGAACGAATATGCTCCACCATGGCGACGCGTGCCTTCACGCCGTTCGAGGTCTTGATCGCCGACAGGATGGCCAGGTGCTCCTGATGAGCCAGGGCCAACGCCCCCTCTTCGTCGCCGATGCGGTCGCGCATCAACTGCACCAGCACGTGAAACCGCTCGATCTCGCGGGCCAGCAGCGGATTGCCCGCCCGGGCGGCGATCAGCCGATGCAGTTCGACATCGAGCTTGTGGCAGGCCTCGCGATAGCCGCGTTTCCGTGCGTCGCCGACTCCTTTAGCCAGCTTGTCGAGCCGCGACAGTTCTTCAGCCGAGAGCTGCCCGGCGGCCAGTTCGGCGGCCATTCCTTCCAGCGCCTCGCGGATCTGATAGACGTGCGTGATCTGCTCCACCGACAGGCTGCGGACAATGGCGCTGCGATTGGCGTGGATCTCCACCAGGCCGTCGGCCGCCAGTTGCCGCAGGGCCTCGCGAATGGGGGTGCGACTCACCTTCAGCTCGCTCGCCAGTTCTGTCTCGCGCAGGATCGTCCCCGACGGGCGTCGACCGGCGACAATCTCGACCAGCAGGTTGCGGTGGACCTGCTGCGAAAGCGTGTTGGCTTCGATGGAAGGAGCGCTGGCCATGGGGAGGTTCTCGGTCGGGTGATTCGTATACTGTATACAATCTTTGCCGGCGGTGTCAAAAACCGGCCTCCCGAATGGGCAGCTTCCTCGCCAGGCGTTATCTTGAAGTCGACAGCCTGGCCCTGTTCTTTACGGAGTTCCCTCGATGCTTCTTCGGCTTCTCCTCGCGGGCGTGCTTCTTCTCTCAGGCTCGGCGGCGCAGGCTCAAAACTGGCCCCAGTGGCGCGGTCCCTCAGGAGATTCCGTCAGCCGCGAACAGAATCTGCCTGTAAGCTGGAGCGAAGCCAACGGCCTGGCCTGGAAGACGGCGCTCCCCCCCTGGGGCGACAGCACGCCGGCCATCTGGCAAGACGCGATCTTTCTTACCACCCAGCAGGAAGACAAACTGCTGGCCTTGAAGATCCGCAAGTCGACGGGCGAAATCGAGTGGACCCGACAGGTCGCCACCGGCACTGCCAAGCGAGAAGGAGCCAAGCGCGAGCAAAAGTTCCACCAACTACACAACCTGGCAAGCCCGTCCCCAGTCACCGACGGCAAGGTGGTGATCTTTCACTTTGGAACCGGGGACCTGGCGGCGTTCGACTTCACCGGCAAGGCTCTCTGGGCGCGCAACCTGACCCAGGACTTCGGCGGCTACACGATCTGGTGGGGGCACGCCAATAGCCCAGTGCTGTACGAGAATCTGGTGATCAGCGTCTGCATGCAGGACACAATGGCCGGCCTGCGCGACGACCTGGCTCCCAACTATGTCGTGGCTCACGACAAGCTGACCGGCAAGGAAGTCTGGAAGTCGTCGCGCACGACCGATGCCGACGCCGAACAATGCGATAGCTACACAACGCCCATCTTCACCAAAGTCGCGGGCAAGCCGCAGATGCTGATCATGGGGGGCAACCAGCTCGATGCCTACGATCCGGCGACCGGCAAGCAGTTGTGGTTTGTGCCGGGCCTGATCGGCGGGCGGACCATCACCGGACCCACGGTCGGACACGACATGGTGTTTGTCACGCCCGGCATGAAGGGGCCGATTCACGCCTTGAGTCTGCTGGAGAGCAAAGCCGGCAAGCGGCTCATCGACGGCCGCCGCGACAAGCAGGATGCCCTGGCCTGGAAAGAGGATCAAGGCACGCCCGACACGTGCTGCCCTGTGCTGTGGGAGGACCTGCTGTTTGTCGTGGCCGACAACGGCATCGCCAGTTGCTTGAACGCCCGCACGGGGCAGCGCCAATGGCGCGAGCGGCTGAAAGGGGATTTTAAAGCCAGCCCGGTGGCCGCCGAGGGGCGCGTCTATTTCCTGAACACGAAGGGCCTTTGTACCGTGGTGGCTGCGGCGCCGCGCTACGACAAACTGAACGAGAACCAACTCGACGACGAAACGCTGGCCTCCCCGGCGATCAGCGACGGGCGGATCTACATCCGGGGCAAGAACTCACTCTATTCGATTCGCAAGCCGGAATAACCTTCCCGCAACAGAGCTACTCGCCCAGTGCTTTCAGGGCCAGTTCCGTCAGCAGTTTGTCGCCGGCCGGGCTCACGTGAACGCGGTCAGTTGTCAAAATGCCGCTCTCTTTATTCTCTTTGTTGTTCGCCTGGATGTAGTCGACGAACGCTTTGCGGATGTCGCAGAACTGCGAGCCGGTCTCGCCAGCCACTTTGCGGCAGATGGCCGAGTACTTATCGAGCCTGGCATCCAGTTCGTTGCCGCCGTCCTTCTTCTCGCCAATGACACTGGGCGAAGCGACGATCACGCGAGCGCCGGCCGCTTGGATCTTGCCAATCATCTCCTTCAAGCCGGCCTCATACTTTTCCTCGGTCGTGGCGTTCTTCCAGACGTCGTTGATGCCGATGTAGATAAAAACGACCGTCGGCTGCTTGGCCAGCACGTCTGCTTCGAGCCGGGCCTGCAAGTCAGTGACCGTGTTGCCGCTAACCCCGGCGTTCAAGACGCGCAGCCCAAAGTCCTTGTGGGCCTCGCTCACCTTAGCCCGCACCGCGCCAACCCAGCTATGCGGGGCGTCGGCATAGGCCGTGATCGAGTCCCCTAGAAAGATCACGTGGTCCCCCTTCTTGAGCGCCATCGGTTTGACAGGTTCAGCGGCCGAAACAGCGAAGGCAAAGCTCAGGGCCAGTAGCAGGACCAGGCGTGCGACCATGTCGAGATCTCCGAAGGCAGGCACGTGGAAACCGTGGGCGATGTTCCTCGGAGTCTGTTGCCTGGAGAGACGCATCGCAAGTGTACGTTGATTCGCAATCTCTCTTCACAACGTGCAGGTTCGGCCATCAGGCCCCGAACCCAAGCGAGATGGGTTGCACCGCTGTCCGCGATAACAAGAACGAAAGACCACGGTGACAGGAACTGCTTCTCCGGCCCTGGGGGGAACACTTCCCCGTGACTTCCCCCTGGAGCCTCTGCCCGAGAGAACGACTGGCTCCCGTCACCGTGGCTGCTTCCGTAAGTAAAGGCGGCGGCCGAGTTTGGGCGAAACTTGGGATTCGCGTACGCAACCCCCAAACCTCCTCGACCGCCGCGTAGGCGTGCGTCAACTGGGGGGAGTATAGCCAGCGCGCGTGACAACAAGCTGTCACAGGTGCGCCGAATGAAACGCAGATGGGGGTTTTCGATCGGCAGTGTTTAGTGAGCGGCAAGGCGCTGGCCGCCGGTAGCCTTGTGACAACGCGAATTCACCGGCGGCGAGCGCCCTGCCGCTCACCCTGCAACGTCGAATCGCAAGAGATCAGCACACTTCTGAGATACACCCCTAGAACGCGTAGAAATCCTCGGGGACCGTCTCAGTCGGGCGCCAGTCCAACTCGCCCGCCTGGGCTCCCTTGTACTTCAGCAAAATCTCCGTCATCACGTCCTTGTTCAACGCGGGTTGATGCAACCGACTGGAAGCAACCCACTTGTTCACCTCGGTCGGATCGAGCTGCGAGCCCTTGGTCAGCCCCACGATGAGCACCAGCAGGTGCTTGCACAACGCCCCGCGCAATCCGCCGCAGGGATTCAGATTCTGCGTGCAGCAGGCAAAGGCTCCTTCGCTGGTCAGCCGGCAGGAATAGACCAGATCCGGATCGTTCTGACTCTTCACAATGCCGGCCAGGCTGTCGGATTTGACATCGGCGAAGAGCTGAAACTTTTCGGCCTTCAGCATCTTGGTGGCCTTGTCGAGCCGCGACTTGTCGGTCCGCTCGCCGAGCAGTTCCATGAAGGTCTCCATGTCGATCGGCCCCTTGGGGAGCTGCGCCTCGACATGCTTTCGCTGCGCCGGATCGACACCGGCCCCGGCCCACAGCATGTCGAGGCTGACTTCGAAGCCGGCCGGCCACTGCGTCTTTTCGTCGTACTGGGTCCGCTCGAACTTGGCGCCGGCCAGATCAGCCTGCGTCAGATTGGCCCCGCTCAAGATGGCGAACTTTAAACTGGCCTGCTTGAAGATCGCCCCGGTCAGGTTGGCCTTGCTGAAGTTGGCATGATCGAACGTGGCCTTGCTCAGGTTCGCACCGGTCAGATCAGCCGATTGCAGCCCGGCGTTCTCTCCGCGCGATTGTTGCAGGTTCGCCCCAGCGAGCCTGGCCTCGCGAAGAATCGAGCGAAGCAACGTGGCCTTCGTTAGATTGGCTTTCTCCAGGTTCGCGCCCTGCAAGTCCAGGTCGCACAGATTGACGCCGGCCAGCTTCGCCCCGGTCAGTTCCACCTTGCGAAAGTTCCCCAGCTTGGCCCGCTCGCTTGCCGACAGGGCGTTGAACTTTTTGACGCCGGCGGCCCCTTGCTTCAGATCGTCAATCGCGGCTTGCCGCAGGTCGCTCTGTCCGGCCTTGGCCGATTGCTTCTGCTTCTTCAGTTCCTCTTCACTGGGCGGTTCGACTCCAAAGGCTTCGCATACGGCGGCCACCACCATCTCCGTCAGGTCCTTGCCAGTCACGCTGCTTTTGGTGCTCCTCGAGGTGATCGTTTCAAGTCGCGGAGTGCCATCTGCCCACCAGGTATTCACCAGATCGACCAGGCCCGGCGAGAACTGGGCGGCGTATGTCGTTTCCATTCTTCCTTCGGCGTTGGTCCAACGCATCGCCAGGTGCCGCCCATGATAGGACTCCCAAACGACCTCCCACTCCCTCGCTGGTGTATCGATGGTAAACGTGAACTGGATGCGGTTCGCTTTTTTTGCAACCGCATCCAGGGCCTTCACTGCTGGGCCCAGCTTGCCGCGCGCCGGCGGAACGACCAGATTCTTGGCCGTCGAAACTTCGACTTGGTCCAGGTTCGCGCCAGCAAAGATGGCATCTTGAAAGTCGGCCCCCTCAACCCTGGCCTGTGTCAGCTTGGCCCCATTGAACTGCGCCCCTCGCAGGTTTGCTTTCGAGAAGTCGGCCTTGGTCAAGTTTGCGTTGCGAAAATCGACTCCTTCCAGACTGGCCCCGGTGAAGTCGGCGCCGGTCAGATCGCAGCTCACGAACGACACCTCGGTCATTCGCGTGTTGCAGAAACTCGCCTGCGGAAACGTAGCGTGCCTGAACTCGGTCTCGCGCAGTTCGGCCTGGTCGAAGACAGCCTTCTTACCGCCGGAGTGATGAAAGTTGGCCTTGGAAATCTTGGCCTGAGTGAAGTCGGCACCGTCGCAGTGCCCTAGGGTGACTTCGCTCAGCTTTGCTTTACGAAACGTCGCCTGGGGCGATTGATAGGAAATCACCTTGTCCAGCACCGCTTCATCAAAGCTGACACTGTCGGCCGAATCGAAACGGACGTTGGAAAGCTTGGACTTGCTCAGGTTCGCCCGGGGAATATTCAGGTTGGGAATATCGCTAAGCGTCACCCCCTGCAGGTCCGCGCCGTCCCCGACAAGTCCCTTGCCGTTGGCACACAGCAGGTACGAAATCGCCGCGGCGTGCCGAGCCGCATCCGTCCCTGCGCGCAGCCAACTGCAAAACGCGTCGCCGTCCAGAGCGATCAGGTCAAGCAGCCCGTCCCGGTCCAACACCTGAATCGACGCCCCCTTGGCATTGAGTTGCAGGGCCTTCTTCTCAGCCGTTGAGGTGGTTCCCGCGCGTGTCTGTCCTTGCACCAGATAGCGGGTGGTCGTGTCCAGTTCGTCCTGGATCTTGGCTCCTTCGTAGGTCAGCAGCTCCTTGACTCGCTCAGGCGGCAAGCGGTAGTCGAACTTGCCCGAAACGACGAACGACTGGCCCGCAAAGCGCTGTGCGACCTGGCCGGCATTTTTTGCCCCTTTGGCCGCAGACTTGGACTTCGAAGTGCCCGTCGACATCGCCGGTTCCCCTGATGCGAAGTGAGAGAGAGGATCGTGAGCAGGAATGTGAAACAAGTAAGGCCCCCGCGGGCTCATGTCAACCAATTCCGGTTGAATGGAGTTTGCGTCGGCAAACTTGCCGGGGAAATCTGTCGCCCCCCCCGCTGACGTCTCGATTCGGGGTGGAAATCCAACCGTAGGGTGGGCAGAGGGCCGCGAGGCCCACCGCTTCGGCCAGCGACCTACGCCTGGAGGGGATCGGCCCGTCATTCGCTTCGGGACGGAAGCTGCTGGCCGAAGCGGTGGGCCTCGCGGCCCTCTGCCCACCCTACAAATACGGCCTTCTACCCCGAACCGAGACGCCCTGTCGCCCCCCCCGCTGGGCAGCTTGAGTCCGGCCGTGCCAGACGTTAGCCTCGATCTATCGGCCGATCTCCCGTCTTCCCTCGCGAATCCCTGCATCCTATGACTTGTTCCGCTCCCTGCGCCCGCCCTCGGCGTGGCCGTTTCGTGCTGGCGTTGACTCTACTCTCCGTCGCAGCATCCATAGCGATCGCGACCGCCCAGGAGCCTCACCCGGCCCCCAGCGACTACAACCCCAAAGTCTCGAAGGCCAGCGATGAAGGGCTGAAGGCCATCCCGCGGATCGTCATTCCCAAGGGCTTGAAGATCGACCTCTTCGCCGCCGAGCCCCTGTTGGCCAACCCGGTCGCCTTCTGCATCGACGAGCGTGGGCGGTTCTACGTAGCCGAGACGTTCCGCCACTCGCATGGCGTGACCGACAACCGCAGCCACATGTATTGGCTCGACGACGACTTGGCCAGCAAAACGGTCGAGGATCGCCTGGCGATGACCAAAAAGCACGCCAAGGATAAGTTCGCCAGCTACTCGGTCGAGCGCGATCGCGTCCGACTGGTCGAAGACAAAGACGGAGACGGCGTGGCAGAGACGGCCAGCGTGTTTGCCGACGACTTCGGCGGGCCCATGGACGGCATCGGCTCGGGCCTGCTCGCCCGCGAGGGGAACGTCTACTTCACCTGCATCCCCGATCTCTGGCTGTTGCGCGATGAGAACAACGACGGCAAGGCCGAGATCCGCAAGTCGCTCAGCCATGGCTACGGAGTCCACGTGGCCTTTATCGGTCACGACCTGCATGGGCTGCGAATCGGTCCCGACGGCAAGCTCTACTTCACCGTGGGCGACCGCGGCTTGAATGTGAAGCAGGGCGAGCGCTCGCTGGTCCTGCCCGATGAAGGGGCCGTGCTGCGCTGCAATCTGGATGGCTCCGATCTGGAGATCTTCCATCGCGGGCTGCGCAATCCGCAGGAGCTGGCCTTCGACGAGCATGGCAACCTGTTCACCTGCGACAACAACTCCGACGGCGGAGATCGCGCCCGCTGGGTGCAGATCATCGAAGGAGGAGACAGCGGCTGGCGGATCGGTTACCAGTACCACGACCGCCCCACCGCCCGCGGCCCTTGGAATGCCGAGCGTCTGTGGGACGCCGAGAAGCAGTGGAATCCCCAGTACGACGGCTATGCGTCCTACATCGTTCCGCCGCTGGCGAACTTCAGCGATGGTCCCTCGGGGCTTTGCTACTATCCCGGCACCGGCCTGCCGATTCGCTACAACGGGCACTTCTTTCTATGCGACTTCCGCGGCTCCAGCGGCTCGAGTGGAGTTCGCTCTGTCGCCCTGCGTCCTAAGGGGGCGACGTTTGAACTGACCGACGCCCACGAGTTCGTCTGGAAACTGCTGGCCACGGACTGCGACTTCGGCCCCGATGGCGGCTTCTATGTCAGCGACTGGGTCGAAGGCTGGAACAAGCCGGGCAAGGGGCGCATCTATCGCGTTACGGATCCGGCGCTGGCCGGGTCCCCGGTGATTGCAGAAGTGAAGAAACTGCTCGGCGGAGAGCTGGCGAAGAAGTCGCCCGAAGAGCTGGTGAAGTTGCTCAAGCATGCCGACCAGCGCGTGCGGCAAGAGGCCCAGTTCGCGCTGGCCAAGCAGGGGAAGAGCTCCGTGCCACTGCTTTTCGCCGCGGTCGCTGATCGCGAGAACCCCCTGGCCCGCGTGCATGCCGTGTGGGCATTGGGACAGATCCTGAGCAAGTCGCCCGAGATCGAGAAGCTCGCTCCGTTTTTGGCCGATCCCGAGGCTGAGGTCCGCGCCCAAACCGCCAAGGTGCTGGGGGACTCAGGCGCCAGTGAGGTCGTCGCGGCTCCGTTGGCCGCGCTCCTGAAAGATCCGAACCCTCGCGTAAAACTCTTCGGGGCGATGGCCTATGGCAAGCTCGGCCGCAGCGACAAGCCGATCACTCCGTCCCGTCCGCAGTCGCTCGTCCCGATCTTTGATTTCCTGCGGACCAACAGTTCCGACCCGTATCTCCGGCACGCTGGCGTGATCGCCCTCACCTGGCGCAACGACCCCGAAGCCCTGGCCGCAGGCATGCACGATCCTTCCCCCGCGGTCCGCTTGGGTGTGCTCTTGGCCATGCGACGTCTCGGCGATCCGCGCGTGGCCGAGTTCCTGAACGACACCGATCCGCAGCTCGTACTCGAAGCCGCCCGGGCGATCAACGACACGCCGATCCCCGACGCCATGCCCAAGCTCGCGGCACTGGCCAGCAAGTCGGGCATCTCGGAGCACGTCCAGCGCCGGGCTCTGAACGCGCAGTTCCGCATGGGCGAAGCCAAGAACGCCGCCATCGTAGCCCAGGTCGCCGCCCGCGTCGGCGCCCCGGAAAGCGTCCGGCTGGAGGCGCTCGGCATGCTGGGCGATTGGGAAAAGCCCTCGGGGCGCGATCGCGTGCTGGGGCTCTGGCGTCCGCTACCGGCCCGATCGGCCGACATCGCTGCCGCGGCCTTGAAGCCGGTCTTCGCCGGCACGCTGGCCGGATCCGACAAAGTCCGTCAGGCTTCGGTCCAGTTGGCCGGCAAGCTGGGCATCAAGGACGTCGGCCCGACACTCTTCGCGCAAATCACCAACCCCGCCTCCACGCCGGCCGTGCGGGCCGAGTCTCTGAAGGCACTTGAAGCCCTCAAAGATCCCAAACTCGCCGAGGGGATGAAGCTGGCCTTGGCCGACGCCGATCCGCTGGTCCGAACTGAAGGACGGCGCGTCATGGCGCAGCTCGATCCGGCCGGCGCCGTCGAAAAGCTTCGCGAAGCAGTCGACAAGGGCCAGCAGGTCGAACGCCAAGGAGCACTGGCCACTTTGGCCAGCATGAAATCGCCGGAGGCCGACGGCATCCTGACAGGCGAACTCGACGCGCTCCTGGAAGGCACGCTTCCGGCCACGATTCACCTCGACCTGATCGAAGCAGCTCGCACCCGCAAGACGGCCGGCATCCCCGAGAAACTCGCCAAGTTCGACTCGGCACGAGCCAAGAACGACGCGCTGGCCAAGTACCGCGAGTGCCTGGAAGGGGGCGACGCCGAAGTGGGCAAGCGGATCTTCCTGGAGCGGGCCCAGGTCTCGTGCCAGCGCTGCCACAAGATCACCGGCGTCGGCGGCGAGGTCGGCCCCGATCTGACCGACATCGGCGCCAAGCAGAAACGCGACTACCTGCTGGAAGCCCTTGTCGATCCCAACAAGGCCATCGCCAAGGGCTTTGAAACGCTCATCGTCGAGACCTCGGCCGGACAGGTTCTGACGGGCATCCTGAAAGAAGAGAACGCCAAGGAAGTGAAGCTCATCACGCCCGAGGGGCGCATGCTGGTCATTCCCAAAGCGGACATCGAGAACCGCTCGCAGGGAAAGAGCGCCATGCCCGACACGGTCCGCGAGCAGCTCAGCCTGCGCGACCTGCGCGACTTGGTGGAGTACCTCTCGACCCTGAAGAAGTAACCGAAAAGCTACACTTGTCAGCCTGAACCGGCTATCATCAAACGCATGGCGTACGCCCGCGGTAAAACCTGGCGTTGGATCGCCGCGTCGCTCCTGGCGACGTGGGGGATCGTGTTGTTCGCCGAGCCCGCCTGGGCTGCCCCCAAAGATCTGACGGAGTGCCAGGCTCTTTTCCGCAAGGGAGAGTACCAGGAAGCGCTCAAGTCCATCGACGAAGCGATCCAAGTGGGCGACACCCAGGAAGGCTCCTGGCTGCTCAAGCTGCAGGCCCAGGTCGCGCTGGGCAAGTATCCGGCCGCCGAGCAGGACTTGCAGATCGCCCTCAAACAACACCGCGTGAGTGTGCGGATTCGTCTGGCCGGCTACGACATCTACCGTTTGAACGGCAAGACCGAAGCGGCCAAGGGCGCACTCGACGAAGTCCTGGACCTGGTGGGGCGTACTCCCTGGCGCTATTCCGATGGCGAGAACCGCGTGGCCGTGGGCCGCGCGGCGCTGCTGTTGGGAGACGACCCGCGACAAGTGCTCGAGATCTTCTACGACAAGGCCCGCCAAGAGCAGCCCCATCTGCGCGATGTGTTCCTGGCTCCCGGCGATCTGGCCCTCGAGAAACACGACTATCGCGTCGCGGCTGAGACTTACCAGGCCGGCCTGAAGAAGTTCCCTAATGATCCCGACATGCTCTACGGGCTGGCCCGTTCGCTGGAGAACAGCGACTCGAAGAAAGCCACCGAGGCCCTGAAGGCCGCCCTGACTGAGAACCCGCGGCATCTGCCCAGCCTGCTTTTCCAGGTCGAGGAGCTGGTCGACCGCGAGCGCTACACCGAAGCCGATCAGAAGCTCGACGCCATCCTCAAAATCAATCCGGCCCTGAGCGAAGCCTGGGCCTATCGGGCGGTGATCGCCCACTTCGCCAACGAACCGCTGGTTGAAGAGAAGTACCGCGAGAAAGCCCTGGGGCTTTGGAAGGACAATCCGGCGGTCGACTCGCTCATCGGCCGCGAACTGGCACAGCACTATCGCTTTGCCGAAGGAGCCGCCTATCAGCGTCGCGCCTTGGCCAGCGACCCGAATTACCTGCCAGCCAAGATGGAACTCTGCCACGCCCTGCTGCGGCTGGGCAAAGACGACGAAGGCTGGCGGCTGGCCGAAGAGGTGCACGAAGGGGACGGCTACGACGCGGTGGCCTTTAACCTGGTGACGCTGCGCAAGAACATGTCCAAGTTCCGCACGCTCGACGTCCCCGGGTTTCGCGTGCGGATGGACGCCCGCGAGGCCGACATCTACGGCCCCCGCGTGCTGGCTCTGCTCGATCGGGCCAAGACCACGCTCTGCACCAAGTACGGCCTGGAGTTAAAAGACCCGATCACCGTCGAGATCTTTCCCGATCAAAAGGACTTCGCGATCCGCACCTTCGGGCTGCCCGGCGGGGCCGGCTTTCTGGGGGTCTGCTTCGGCAAAGTCATCACGGCCAACAGTCCGGCCTCGCAGGCGGGCTCGCCCACCAACTGGGAAGCGGTCCTGTGGCACGAGTTCTGCCACGTCGTCACGCTCGAACTGACCCGCAACCGCATGCCGCGCTGGCTGAGCGAAGGGATCTCGGTTTACGAGGAGCGGCTCGAGAATCCGACTTGGGGCCAGTCGATGACCCCCGAGTACCGCACGCTGATCCTGGAAGGGCATCTCACCCCGGTCAGCAAACTGAGCGGCGCGTTTCTGGCCCCTCCCACACCGATGCACCTGCAGTTCGCCTATTACGAGTCGTCGCTGGTGGTCGAGTTCTTCGTCGAGAAGCTCGGCATCGAGCCGCTGAAACGATTGCTGCTGGACCTGGGGGCCGGCATGCCGATCAACGAGGCGCTGGAGCGGCACACTGGCGGCTTGACCAAGTTCGAACTCGAGTTCGACGACTTCGCCGAGAAACGGGCCAAGGATTTCGGCGGCGGGCTGGTCACCTGGGACAAGCCCGAACGGATGCCCACGCCGACCGACAGCAAGGCCGCCAAGGAAGCGCTCGACCAGGAGCCCAAGAGCTACTGGCGGCAGTTGGCCTACGCCGGCGTGCTGGTCCGCGAAAAGAACTGGGCCGAAGCTCGGCCGGTGCTGGAAAGCTTGATCAAAGCCTGGCCCGCGGCCGATGGCGAGGGAAGCCCGTACACGCTGCTGGCCCGCACCTATCGGGGCGAGAACGACGCCGCGCGCGAGCGCGAGACGTTGGAGCGTCTGGCCGCGGTCTCGAACAACGAGCTGGACGCTTTCCGCAGGCTACTGGAGCTTTCCATCGCCGCCGAGGACTGGCCGGCCGTGGAGAAGAACGCCGCGCGGCACCTGGCCGTGAACCCGCTTGTCCCCGCGCCCCATCGGGCATTGGCCCTGGTCGCCGAGAAGAAGAACCAGAACGAAACGGCCATCGCATCCTATCGCGCCGTGCTGCGGCTCGAACCGGGCGACTTGGCCGACGTGCATTACCGACTTGGTAAATTGCTCTACGCCGGCAAAGATCCGCAAGCCCGCCGGCACGTGCTCAAAGCCCTCGAAGAAGCCCCGCGCTTCCGCGAAGCGCAGCAGTTGCTTCTGGAAATGCGACGACAAGAGAAACCGAAGTAATCCCCGGCTTTTATCTCCAATCTCAAATCTCAAATCTCAAATCTCAAATCTCAAATCTCAAATTTGAAATTTGAAATTTGAAAGTCCCTGAAGCAAACCTCGGCGGCAAGCAGGCTCCCCATGAAGCGCACCATCATCCTCGGCCTGCTGCTCGCCTCCATTCCCCTCGGCGCCGTCTTCGCCCAGCGCATGCGCAACCCCGTCGCCGTCTCAGGCAATCGCAACGGTGTCCCCGACTGGCAGAACGATCACAACTTTCCCGATGATCTGTTCACCTTTTGCCGCATCAAGTATCGCTCCTGGCGCGGCGGCGCCTGGGCTACCGACTATCCCGACGCCGATTTGAATTTCTCCTACCGCTTGCAACAGCTCACGTCGATCCGCGCCCATCACGAGGGGAAGATCCTGGAACTGACCGACCCGGCTCTCTTCGATCATCCCTTTATCTACATCATCGAGCCGGGCGGGATCCAACTCGACGACGACGAGGTGGCCGCCCTTCGGAAGTATCTCCTGGCAGGCGGGTTTCTGATGGTCGACGACTTCTGGGGCGAGAACGAATGGGAGGTCTTCCACGAGCAGTTCAAGCGGGTCTTTCCGGAGCGCGATCTGGTGGAGCTGCCGCTCGAACACCCCATGTTTCACTGCGTCTATGACCTGAAGAAGAAGTATCAGGTCCCCAGCATCGGCATGGCCCACGCCGGCCGCGAGTACGGCATTACCTGGGAACGCGAAGACGCCCGCGAGGCACACTATCGGGGGGTCTTCGACGACAAGGGCCGCATGATGGCCATCGTCTGCCACAACACCGATCTGGGGGATGGCTGGGAGCGCGAGGGAGAGGACGAGTGGTACTTCCGCGAGTTCTCGGAGAAGAAGGCCTACCCCATGGGCATCAACATCATCTTCTACGCGATGACCCATTAGAGGGTGACCCGGCCTGCCTGACCGGCAAAGTTTACCTGGACTGCCTGCCATCGGTGCCGATGGGGCAAGATGCGCACGCTTCCCCCCAGGCCTATCAAATTGCCAGGCGGTTAAAACCGATTCAATTCTGTAGGCCGAAGGCGAGCACGGATCTCCTGCCCTGACAGGCATGGTCTTCCAGTGCCCTCTCTTCCTTTCAGCCTCAACGCGGGCGTCGACGTTCGACGCTTTGCTTAAGCCAACACCCAGGAAGGAGTCCAGGGACGTGAAGATATTTCATTCCAGGCTAGCCGCCGGACTGGCTGCCCTTGGCTTGCTGGGCGCCAGCACAGCGTTCGCCCAGCAGCCGGTTCCGGCCCCGTCGATCGGCGATGCCGCTGCCCCTCGAGTCGCGATGGCCGGCCCCTCGTGTTCCGACGCCGCCGGTAGCTGCACAGACGCGACGAGCTGCTGCGACGAAGTCGAAGACGGCAGCTGCGGCGACGACGACAGCTGTCCTTGCTACCTGTTTGGCCCCGCCGAGGCGTGGGCGCTGACCGATCCCGAGAAAAACTGCCACGGGCTGAAAATCGGCGGCTGGATGCAAGCCGGCTACTACAACAAGCCTAGCCAGTTCTTCAACTACAACGTGCCCGATCCGGGCGTTGTGAACCTGAACCAGGC
>Ga0335394_10000141_pt1 | contig 69410 bp, 50 predicted proteins | sample MAT03_FD_205741 | JGI IMG/M metagenome (GOLD analysis project Ga0335394, IMG submission 205741) | Freshwater microbial communities from Lake Fryxell liftoff mats and glacier meltwater in Antarctica - MAT-03 (spades assembly) (version 2) ... | reverse complement strand
CCATAACCAATTCCCTGATTGGGGATGCAACGCAGTTGTTCTTTAACTGTCTTCAGTACCTCTACTACATCGTCAATCTCGCCTAAATCTAGAGATACCGGAAAGACAGATGTAAACCAACCAACAGTGCGGGACAAATCTACATCTGCAAACAGTTCCTCGCGTCCGTGACCTTCCAAGTCAACTAAAAGTGAAGTTTTTCCAGTCCAGTTAGCAAATGCTTGTCCTAAAGCCGTTAGTAATACCTCATTGATTTGAGTGCGGTAAGCGGTTGGCACTTCTTGCAGTAAAGCTTGAGTTTCTGCCACATTCAGAGCAACTGATACTATACCAGCCGACTCCACAGTGTTAACTCCAGCCGGAAAATCTAACGGTAGGGGAGAAACCGATTTTTCACCTTGTGCTAACCAGTAATCAAGCTCTTGTTGCAATGTTGCTGAGTGTCCATACTTCAGCAATCGTTTAGCCCAGTACTGAAACGAAGTACTCTTAGCAGGAAGTTGGATTGTCTGTCCTCGGCTAAGTTGAGTGTAGGCTGTTTGGAAGTCTTCTAGCAAAATCCGCCAAGAAACACCATCAACAGCTAAGTGATGGATGATAAATAGTAGACGGCTAGGTTGATTTCTACCTAAGTCAAACAGTGCAACTTTCACCAACGCGCCTGTTGAGAGATTGAGGCTTGCTTGTAATTGTGTAGCGATCGCAGTAATTTGAGATTGTTGCTCTGTTATAGATAATGCTGACAAATCTACTTGTAAAAAAGGCACTTCTGCATTACAAGTAGCATTCACCTGCTGCCAACCTGCATCTGTTTGTGTAAACCGCAACCGCAGAGCATCATGGTGTACAAGCAACTGCTGCACAACTTGCTGCAACAACTCCGGCTTAATAGTTTGGTGTAATACTAATAAATTTGCTTGGTTGTAGTGATAGGGTTGAGCAAAATTCTCTGCAAAGAACCAGTGTTGAATTGGTGTTAGAGGTAAAGCACCTGTAACTAAACCTTGCTCTGCTTGTACTGCCTGAGTTGTACCAACAACCGTTGCTAATTCTGCGATCGTTTGGGATTGAAATAATTGCTTGGGTGTTACTTGCAACCCTTGTTGATTAGCTTTACCAACAACTTGAATGCTAAGAATTGAATCACCGCCCAATTCAAAGAAATTATCATAAATACCTACCTGTTTCACACCCAATACTTCAGACCAGATTTGCGCTAAGGCTGCTTCCACTGCATTTTGTGCAGCCACAAAAGTTGCTTCTAACTCTGGTCTAATACTGTCAGGAATTGGTAATGCCCGCCGATCTATTTTGCCGTTCGCACTCACAGGCAAACAATCCAGCATTACAAAGGCAGACGGCACCATATAATTAGGCAGTTTTTCTTTGAGAAACTGACGTAAACTGCTGATGGATAAATTTGATTTGTCAGCAGGTACGACATAAGCAACTAAACGCTTGTCACCCGGTTGGTCTTCTCGCACCACTGCTAAAGCCGCTTCTATCTCTGGATGGCGGCTCAAAATAGACTCCACTTCCGCCAATTCCACCCGAAAGCCACGTATTTTTACCTGATGGTCAATTCGTCCCAAGTATTCAATATCGCCATTGGGTAGGTATCGAGCGATATCCCCTGTTTTATAAAGGCGTTGCGATGTCTCCGCAAAGGGGTGAGGAATAAACTTTTGTGCTGTCAAATCAGGACGTTGATAGTAACCGTTAGCCAATCCTGCACCACCAATATGCAACTCTCCCGGTACACCTATCGGTACTGGCTGTAAGTAGGAATCGAGGATGTAAACTTGCTGTCTAGCAAATGGACGGCCAATCGGCACCAAGCGATTGCCAGATAAGTCAGCGATGGTATTTTGGAAATATGTTGTATCAATCGTGGCTTCAGTCACTCCGTAGCAGTGAATCAGTCTGGTGTTGACACCGCACAAGCTCTGAATTGCTTGATGTTCTTGCACATACCAAGTATCAGAACCGACAATCAAAAGCTGCATAAAGTCAAGAGATTGCCCTGTTTGCTGGAGATATTTGCACAGGTTTCTGAGAACAGCTGGTACAAAATCTGCACAGTCAATTTTTTGTTGACGCATCAGTTGATAAAGTTCTGCTGGTGCTAACAGTAAGTCTCTTGGGCATAAAACTAGCTTCGCCCCAGAACATAACGCTCGTACTAAATTGCCAGCAAACACGTCAAAAGAGAAACTCGCCATTTGCAAATGAGCAGTAGCTAGCGATCGCAATTCGTAAGCTTCTTCCCAAGCAAAATAGGCATTTACCAAGCTGCTGTGAGCCACCATCACGCCTTTTGGCTGAGATGTGGTGCCAGAGGTGTAAATGATATATGCCAGTGCAGCCGGATTTGGCTGGGGATTTGTCTGCGAGTGTTGTTGAATAATTTGCCAATCGCTGTCTAGGCAGATAACTTTGGCACTGTGTGCGGGTAAATTTTGGACTAACTGTTGCTGAGTCAGCAGTATACTTACTTGAGCATCTGCCAGCATGAAAGCCAACCGCTCTTGGGGATAAGCTGGGTCTAGTGGCACATAAGCGCCCCCCGCTTTGAGGATGCCGAGAATACCAACTATCATCTCTAGGCAACATTCCATGCAGATGCCGATGAGTGCTTCTGGTGGTATTCCCAAAAATTGTAAATAATTTGCTACTTGGTTGGCTCGTTGGTTAAGTTCACCATAAGTCAGTTGTTTGTCTTCAAAAACTATTGCCACAGCGTCGGGAGTGCGTTCTGCCTGATCTGCAAATAGTTGATGAATACACAAATTACGTTCCGTGTCAAGAGCTTCTGCCCAACTTGCCTGAGTACCACTCCATTCCACCAGCAGTTGATGTCGTTCAGTAGCGCTCAAAAATGTCAACTCTGAAAGCCTTGCTTGCGGATTGGCAACAATAGCGTAGAGCAAGTTCTCGAAATGCTCGATCATCCGGGCGATCGTGGACGGATCAAACAGTTCGGTACTATACTCGATTGTTCCAGTTAGTTCTTGTTCTCCTAGATATACATCTAAGCTCAAATCAAACTGTGCCGTGCCGCTTTCTACTGATATTGGTTTTAGAGTCAAATCTCCTAACTGTAAAGTGGGCATCGGTTGATTGTGTAGGGCAAACCATACTTGGAACAATGGGTTACGGCTTAAATCTCTTTCTGGTTGTAGTTCATCTACCAGCTTCTCAAACGGGAGATCCTGATGAGCATAAGCCGCTAAAGTCATCTCGCGGACTCTGTTAACTAGCTCCTGAAAACTGGGATTATCATTCATCTGGGTACGCAGTACCAGAGTGTTGACAAAAATTCCAATAATATCTTCGCTTTCAGCCCAAGTGCGGTTAGCGATCGCTGAACCAACTACAATATCATCCTGACCTGTATAGCGATAAAGCAAGGTATTAAATCCTGCCAGCAGAGTCATAAATAAGGTAACTCCTGCTTGCTGGCTAAAAGCTGTCAGTGCTTTTGCTAAATCCTGGGGAATTTTCCACGTTTGGGTTGCTCCTCGAAAGGTCTGGAGTGCTGTTCGCGGTCTATCTGTGGGCAATTGTAATGTAGTTAGCTGCTCAAGCTGCTGTTTCCAATAGGCTAGTTGGTTTTCTAGCACTTCTCCTTGCAACCACTCCTGCTGCCAGACGCTAAAATCTGCATACTGGAGTTGTAAATCTGCAAGTGGAGAGGGTTTGCCAATAAGAAAAGCTTTGTAGAGGGTTGCCAATTCTTGCAGTAATACGCCGACAGACCAGCCATCAGTAATAGTGTGATGCATGGTCAGCAGCAGTATATGTTCTTGTAGACCAAGCTGCAACAACTTCACCCGCATCAGTGGAGATTCAGACAAAATAAAGGGGCGCTGCGCTTCTTCTGTAGCTAATTTTTGTGCCTGAGTCTCTCGCTGATCCTCTGGTAAATTCTGTAAATTTATGACTGGCAAGCTGAAAGAGACGCTGGGGGCGATCGCTTGTACGGGTTGTCCATTCACCGCAATCAACGAAGTTCGTAATGCTTCGTGTCGCCGGATAATTTCTTGAAAGCTTTGCTCTAGAACGGTTACATCTAGCTGACCGCTCAAGCGAACGGCAAAGGGCAAGTTATAAAATGCACTCCCAGGCTCTAGCTGTTCGAGGAACCACAGCCGCCTCTGGGCAAAAGATGCGGGGAAAGCAAATACTTCTGCGGTCATAGCGATTGGATCTCCTTTGCTTCAGGCTGGAGAGAAGACAGCTTGACACGATGAGCATCTCGTGCAATGCGAGTCGGAACTATCACAGGCTTTTGAGTATTCTGTGCCTTAGCAATCTCTGGGGAGAGTGCGGCGATCGTGGGTAGATCAAACAAACGATGTAAGGGTAATTCCACCTGGAAGGCTCGGCGGATTTTAGAAATCACTTGCGTTGCTAGCAGAGAATGACCGCCCAATTCAAAGAAATTATCGTGAATACCAACCTGCGATAAGCCCAGAACTTCAGCCCAAATTTTAGCTAAGGTTTCCTCAAGGGGATTTCGTGGCAGCGCTGCTTGATTGTCTGGCTCTAGTAAGGGGATTTCAGGAGTAGGCAAAGCACGACGGTCAATTTTACCGTTGGATGTCAGTGGCAAAGCATCTAAGAACACAATCGCCGATGGCACCATGTAATTGGGTAGCTTTTGCTTGAGAAAATCACGCAGATTATCAGAGAATTCAGGATGACCAACAACATAAGCAATCAGTCGGCGATCGCTTGGTTGATCTTCTCGAACGATAACCACAGCTTGCTGTACGCCAGGAGCTTGTTTGAGAATTGCGGCAATTTCCCCTAACTCAATGCGGAAACCACGAATTTTCACTTGTTGATCAATACGACCTAAGTATTCAATATCACCATTAGGTAAATAACGTGCTAAATCGCCTGTTTTATAAACTCTTGTAGGGTTGCTTCCGAAGGAATGATTAATAAAGCGTTCATTAGTCAATTCATGACGATTAAGATAGCCTTGCGCCACACCAGCACCACCAACGTAAATCTCCCCAGGTACACCAATTGGGACTAATTGTCTATTTTGGTCTAACAAATAAACCTGTAAGTCTGGAATGGGACGACCAATTAAACTTCTTGTGTGATCAAGATCAGCTTTAGTCAAAAGACGATAGGTAACGTGTACGGTAGTCTCTGTGATGCCGTACATATTGACTAATTGTGGTGCTTGGTCGCCGTGACGGTCAAACCAAGGCTTTAAGCTATGAATTTCCAATGCTTCGCCACCAAATATTACCAGACGCAAGGCAAGTGGCTTGGTGATATGACTTGCTTGCTCTTCTGCACAAATCAATTGCCGAAATGCAGAGGGAGTTTGATTGAGAACTGTTACTTGCTCTTTATAGAGTAAGTTGTAAAAAGCATCTGGTGAGCGACTAATCCAGTAAGGAACTACTACGAGTCTTCCACCATAAAGAAGAGCGCCCCATATTTCCCACACGGAGAAATCAAAAGCATAGGAGTGAAATAATGTCCAAACATCTTGCTGATTAAAGTTAAACCATTCATCAGTTGTTGCAAATAAACGCACAGCGTTTGAGTGGTTCACCAAAACACCCTTGGGTTGACCAGTGGAGCCAGAAGTGTAGATAACGTAAGCTAAGTTTGAGCAATTTTGGTGATGTGCTGACGGATTTTCTTTTGACTCGGAACTAGAAATTTCCTGCCAATCTGTATCTAAATAGATAACTTGAGAACTATGTTTTGGTAAGCGGGAGATTAGAGATTCTTGAGTTAACAAAATCGGAGGTTTAGCATCCTCAAGCATGAATCCTAAACGTTCTGTGGGGTAGTCAGGTTCAAGGGGTAAATATGCTCCCCCAGCTTTGAGAATGCCCAAAAGTCCCACCAGCATTTCTAGCGATCGCTCTACACAAATTCCCACCAAAGTATCTGCAATAACTCCCAACTTTCGTAGGCGGTAAGCTAATTGATTAGCGTGCTGATTTAACTCTTGATAAGTTAATTTTTGCTCTTCAAAAACTACTGCAATAGCATTCGGTGTTTTTTCTACTTGCTGCTCAAATAGTTGATGTAGACAAACATCTTGAGGATAAGCTACTTGAGTTTGATTCCATTCCACCAATAGCTGATGTTTTTCTGCGGCTGTGAGCAATGACAATTCCTGAAGACAAGCCTCTGGATGAGATACCATGTCTGCAAGCAAAGTTTGTAAATGTCCCAACATTCGTGCGATCGCTTGTGGCTCAAAACGGTAGCGATCGGAGAAAATATTTAACTTCAACTCTGCACCAGGTATCACTACCAAAGTTACAGGATAGTTTGTCTGTTCTACAATCTGAACTTTACTGATAGCTAATTCGCCCCTACCTTTGTGTATTTGGGGGTCTAAAGGGTAATTCTCAAATACAATTAGGCTTTCAAACAGAGGTGAACCGGGAGTTACTTCACTCCACTGCTGGATTTCTACTAAGGGGGTATACTCGTATTGTCTTGCCTCAGCTTGTTGGCTTTGTAACTGCTGGAGCCAAGGTAAAAGAGATTGTGCGGATGCAATCTTTACCCTCACTGGCAAGGTATTAATAAATAACCCTACCATCCTTTCCGAACCGCTCAAACTTGTTGGTCTCCCGGAGACAGTTGTACCAAAAACTACATCTGTTTCACCACTATAACGACTAAGGAGTATAGCCCAAGCTCCCTGCACGAGGGTATTCAGCGTTAATTGATGCTGACGAGCTAAAGCTTGCAGAGCGTTGGTTGTTGCTGTTGATAAGTTAATGTGTTGCTCATTATGGGCAATCTCACTAACAGCATTCGTTTTATTAAAAATAGTATCTATACTGAACGAAGTCGCAACCTGAAAACCTCTAAGAGTCTCTCGCCAAAAAGTTTCTGCGGTTGACAAAGACTGCTGCTGTAGCCAAGCAATGTAATCTCGATAAGGCCGGGGTTTGGTTAAATGCAAGGTTTGATTTTGACAAGTTGCCTCATAAATGGCAAATACCTCATTTAATAGCAAAGATGTAGACCACCCATCTAGCAGCAAATGGTGATGACTCCAGATAAATTGATAGCTGGTTTTTGCCAGTTGAATCAGCGTCAAACGCATTAATGGAGCTTTGGATAGCTCAAAACCACGAATTTGCTCTGCTTGCAATAATTCCTGAATGCCTTGTTGTTGTTCTTCGGCAGTCATGTACTGCCAATCATGCATCACTATTGGCAATTGTACGCGCCGTCCCACGACTTGTAAGGGATTTTTCAAATCTTCCCAAACAAAAGCTGTGCGTAAGCAAGGATGTCGGTCTACTACTTGTTGCCAAGTTTGTTCAAAGGCTATCACATCCAAATTGCCCTCAAGAAGCGCACTGACTTGTTCTACATATACCCCATAAGCAGGTGCATAGAGGCTGTGAAACAGCATTCCCTGCTGCATGGGCGATAAATTATAAGCATCTTCAATATTTTTGGTACTCATTGCTGTTCTTAGTACAATATTTCATTAATTCGTAGCTAAATAAATTAGGTAATACTCTGCGTTACTTTGCGTTTCCTTTGCGTCCCTTTGCGTTTAAAAACATTACGACTTTACACAAAGCTGTACTTAGGTAAATTCAACTTTTCCCAATGCCGCATCTAGTTCCTCTTGGCTTAAGTGTGTCAAGGGGAAATCTGATGGTGTATAACCTCCAGTTTCCGAATACTGACAGTGGATGATCAGCGATCGCAATTTCTCTACAAAACTCTGAGCTAAACTATTAATTGTTGAGCGTTTATACATTTGGGCGCTGTACTTCCAAACCATCTGTAGCTGACCGTCTGCAATCAATCCGTCAATTTCTAGTAAGTAAGCTCGATTGTCCTCCAGACTATAGGGAGAACCAGTTGATTCTTCAGCTAAACCAAACATTGATGTTGGTGAAAAACTCCCATCTATTTGTCCTAAATAGTTGAAACTTACTTCAGGTTGAGGTAATAACTGTAGTTGCTGGATAATTTCCGATTGTTCACTAAGATAACGTAGCAATCCATAGCCAATACCACGATTAGGAATTAGCCGCAGTTGTTCTTTAACTGCCTGTAGTGCTTCTCCTGGTGCAGCATGATTTTCTATTTCTAAAAACACTGGGAAAACTGACGTAAACCATCCGACTGTACGCGACAAATCTACATCATCAAAAAGTTCTTCTCGTCCATGTCCTTCCACATCAATCAACAACGATAATTGACCAGTGAACTCAGCGAAGGCTTGCACTAAAGCCGTCAACAATACATCGTTGATTTGAGTGCGGTAAGCTGCTGGCACATCTTGGAGTAAAGCTTGAGTTTCTGCAACACTGAGCGTTGTTGTCATAGTAGGAGATAAAGCGACTGTGTTACTACCATCTAGATAATCTGTAACTAATTGAGGAATTCGCGGCGGTATTTTATGCAGCCAAAAGTGTTGCTCTTGTTGTATTTGTTCTGACTGAGCGTACTTGAGTAATTTTTCTGACCACTGCTTGAATGAAGTAGTTTTAGCTGGTAAAACTATAGTTTGATTATCACAAAGTTGTTGATAAGCTGTTTGTAAATCCTCGATTAAAATTCGCCACGAAACACCATCCACAGCTAAATGATGAATCACAATCAATAAACGGCTAGGTTTTTGATTGCCTAAATCGAACAACGCCACCCGCATCAACGGGCCTTGGGAAAGATTAAGGCTAGCTTGCAATTGATTAGCAGCCTTTTCTATGGCTACTTTTTGCTCGTCCTCCCCCAGCATTGATAAATCAATTTGGCACACGGGTAAATCTGTATTTGGCGTTACATTTATTTGCTTCCAGCCATTAATATCTGGAATAAATCGTAGACGTAAGGCATCGTGGTGAATCAATAAATGCTGTACAGCCTGTTCTAATAACTCAAAGTTGAGTGCTTGCCGCACTTCCAGCAAGATAGATTGATTCCAATGGTGGTGGTTTTGCTGATTCTGTTGAAAGAACCAGTGTTGAATTGGTGTTAAAGGTACAGCACCACTAACTATACCCTGTTCTGTTAAAACAGCTTGGCTAGTATCAACAACCGTTGCTAATTCAGCAATTGTTTGATATTGAAATAATTGCTTTGGTGTCAATCGTAAACCTTTTTGGTTTGCTTTAGCGATCGCTTGAATGCTAAGAATTGAATCACCGCCCAATTCAAAGAAATTATCATAAATGCCTACCTGTTGCACACCCAGTACTTCAGACCAGATTTGCGCTAAGGCTGCTTCCACGGAATTTTGCGGAGCGATAAAATCGACTGAACTAATACTGTCAGGTATTGGTAATGTCCGCCTGTCTAATTTACCGTTGGGGGTGATAGGTAAAGCATCCAAAATCACAAAAGCTGATGGAACCATGTAATTAGGCAACTTCTCTTGCACAAACTGGCGGAGTTTGCTAACAGATATTGATTCCCCAGCAAACACAATATAAGAAACTAGCCGTTTATTACCTAATTCATCCTCTCGCGCAATTACCAAAGCTTCTTGTACTGCTGGATGATGACTTATGACTGCTTCTACCTCTTGTAATTCGATTCGGAAGCCACGAATTTTAACTTGATGGTCAATCCTTCCGAGATACTCAATGTTTCCATTGGGTAAATAACGAGCTAAATCCCCAGTTTTATATAACCTTGCTCCTGGTTGATGACTAAAGGGATGAGCAATAAATTTTTCTGTTGTTAATTCTGGATGATTCAAATAACCTCTGGCTAAACCAATACCACCAATATGTAATTCTCCTGACACACCAATTGGTACTGGCTGTAGGTGCGAGTCTAAAATATATGTTTGATAACCGGGAATAGCTTTGCCAATGGGTACTTCAGCCCCAGATGTGAATGTCGATAGATCACAGACTGTAGCGACAACTGTTGTTTCAGTAGGGCCGTAACTATTTACTAATCGTACTTTTTGCGGGTCTACTCGCTGATTCCAACTAACAATTTGTGCGGCTAAAACTTTTTCTCCACCAATAATGACTAATCGCACTGTTTCTGGTAAAGCTAAATTCAGGGTTGATAATCCAGAACTAAGTTGATGCCAGAATGCTGTTGGTAAGTCTAATACTGAAACTGACTGCTGACGGCATTTTTCGAGAAATTCAGGTATCGAACCGAGCATTTCATCAGTGCGGATGACTAAGGTTGCGCCTGTTACCAAACACGGAAATATTTCTTCTACTGCTGCATCAAAGCTAATTGAAGCAAATTGCAGGATGCGTTGGTTAGCTTTTAATTCATATTGCTCAATTGCCGTTTGCGTGAAGTTGACCAACGACCTGTGTTCGATCATCACGCCTTTAGGCGCTCCTGTAGAACCAGAAGTATAAATTACATAAGCGAGGTTTTCTAATGTAGCTCGGTTGATCAAATTGCTGTGATCTGCTGTCAACAATTGCTCGTCTAAACAAATGACTTCTGCTTTGTAGTTTGGTAATTTTGTTAATACTTGGGTTTGGGTGACAATCACTGATACTTGGGCATCTTCTAACATGAATGCCAAACGCTCTTGGGGATAGGTTGGGTCTAGTGGCAAATATGCGCCTCCCGCTTTCAAGATGCCTAACATCCCAACTATCATTTCTGGGGAACGTTCTATGCACAGTCCCACCAGGACTTCTGCTCCTACTCCCAGCTTTTGTAAATCGTATGCTAGTTGATTGGCTCGATTATTCAGTTCCCGATAAGTTAGTTCTGCTTTTTCCCAGACTATGGCGATCGCATCTGGCGTTTTTTCTACCTGTGCTTCTATTAGCTGATGGACGCAACAATCATGCTTTATATTCAGTTCTGTCTCATGATAATTCCATTCCTCAAAAATTTGATGCTGCTCTGCAAAGGTCAGTAAAGGTAGTTCTCCAACTCTCTGCTGCGGATTTTCTACTACACCTGTGAGTAAGGTTTGCCAATGTCCCAACATTCTAGTTATGGTGTCAGCATCAAAGCAATCAGCATTGTATTCAAAGACGACATTGAGACATCCAGCAGCTTCAACTACAATCAAAGTCAAATCAAATACTGCTGTTCCGTTATCAATTGCTAATGGACTGACAATTAAACCTGGAAGCTCTAAGCTAGGCATTGGCGAGTTTTGCAAGATAAACATCACCTGAAATAGTGGTGATTGGCTTAAATTTCGCTCAGGTTGTAGTTCCTCTACCAACTTTTCAAAGGGCAAGTCTTGATGAGAATATGCATTAAGAGTTACTTCTTGGACTCGTTTGAGTAATTCTTGAAAGCTGGGATTACCTGATAAGTCAGTGCGTAGTATAAGCGTGTTGATAAATAAACCAATAAGTCCTTCTAGTTCGGCTCGATTGCGGTTAGCAATGGGTGAACCTACTAGAATGTCTGCAATACCAGTGTAGCGATAGAGGAGAATTTCAAATGCTGCCAGTAGAGTCATATATAATGTGACTCCTTGTTGCTGGCTGAGGGTTTTTAATGCCTGAGTCAGTGCAGACGACAACTGTAAAGATTGGGTTGCACCCCGAATGTTATCTACCTGGGAATGTCGGCGATTGGTAGGTAGTTCTAAAACTGGTAAAGTACCGTTTAACTGATGTTTCCAGTAGGCAAGCTGAGTTTCTAAAATGTTACCTTGTAACCATTGGTGCTGCCAATCTGCAAAGTCAGCGTACTGAATCGGTAGTTTTGGTAAAGGTGATGGTTTTTCAGCAGAGAATGCTGTATATAATGTTTTCAGTTCTCGGATAAATACTCCCATAGACCAGCCATCACAAACAATATGATGGGCTGTGAATAGTAGTATATGTTGCTCTTGAGAGAGATGTATAAGCTTAATTCGATATAAAGTTTCTTCAGCTAAATCGAAGGGTTGTTGAGCTTCTTTAGTTGCTAATTGTAGGGCTTGAGGTTGGCGATCGCTTTCGGGCAGGTGACTAAAGTCTATAATTGGTAAAACGAAGGATTCTCTTGGTGTAATAACTTGAATTGGTCGCCCTTCTACCGTCACAAATCTACTCCGCAAGACTTCGTGACGTTGCAAAATTTCCTGAAAACTCTTTTCTAGGGCTGTGAAATTCAGAAAACCTGTAAGGCGAAAGCAATTGACTTCGTTATAAAAGGGAATATCAGGTTGTAATTGATGGAGAACCCACAGCCTCTCCTGACTATAAGATAAGGGCAGATAATCCAAGTTTTTTCTTAAAGGAATACTTAGTTGTAAATTGGATGGCTTGATGCCTTTTTGTTGTAGGCGTAGCTCTAATAGTAACCGTTGTTCGGGGGAGAGGTAGGCTATTCTTTGGGCAATTTCATTCATAGTTTAATAAAGCCTCACGCAAAGTTACAAAAGAAGAGTGGAAATTCTACAAGTTTTATTTTAGGTTTGATGCTTCTGTCAGTTGTTTTTGAATTTCAGTAATTGAGAGATTTTCAATTTCGGCTAATAAGTTTTCTAAAAGTTGACTGTCGTTCAATGAAGATTGGCGATCGCTAATTATTTTGGCTAATTCTGCTATCGTTGGAGCTTCAGATAGTAGAGTCCTTAAAGTTAGTTCTACTGAAAATTTTTCTCGCAATCGAGAAAGGATTTGCACTGCTAATAATGAATGTCCACCTAGTTCAAAAAAGTTATCATTGCTACTTATCTGTTCAATACCTAAAAGTTCTTGCCAAATCTCAGCAATTTGTTGTTCTATTACATTTTCTGGAGCTAGATAATTTTCCCTTTCTCTGCTAATTTTGTAGTTCGATTCAGATTGTTGAAATTGTGCTATTTCTTCCAGTAGAAGTGACTTGCTTGAAAATTTTGCTTGTAAATCTTGAGTCGAAACTACAACTTGAGAAGCTTTAATACCAAGAATCCGACTAAATACATTTATACCTTCAGCAGATATAATACCTTGTTTTAGACGTTCTTGTAATTGCTGTTTAATTTTATTAGGTACAGCAGGATTAATTGCCATACCAATATCTTGCCAGACATCCCAGTTAATTGCTACTGTATATAATCCAGTTTTATTTGTATTCTGGTGAGCAAAAGCATCCAAAAATGTGTTAGCTGCACAATAATCTACTTGTCCAAATTCACCTAAAATTGCACTAAGTGATGAACAAAGAACCAAGAAATCTAAATTAATATCTTGATTTTTAAGTACTTCGGCAAGTACTAATGTTCCTTGGACTTTTGGAGCCAATACATTAGCAGCAATTTCTGGTGTTTTCAGTTGGATAATCCCACCTCCGGCAATTCCAGCCGCATGAATCACGCCGTTAAGTTGACCAAATTTTTCTAATGTTTCTGCGATCGCTTGTTGCATTTGTGTCAGATTGGTAACATCGGCGCTAATTACTTGCACTTGTGCGCCTAATTTCTCTAGCGCTTGCACCTTTTGAATTTTGAGACTGGTAGTATCTTTTTCATCCCTGGTAGATAGCCATTCTGACCACTTTTGTCTTGAGGGTAAACCAGAACGTCCAACTAAAATTAATCTAGCTTGTACAGTTTTGGCAAGGTATTCTGCGATCGCCAAACCAATACCTCCTAAACCACCCGTAATTAGATAAACTCCCTTTTCCTTTAACCGCGTGTGGTCACTGGTAGCTTCCAAACGAACTGGATCGAAGTTTTGCAACCAGCGATGTTTACCTCGGTAGGCAACTATAGAATCAGAGGAATTTACCTTGAGTTCTAATATAAGTTGTTCTATTAACTGCTGGCGTTCTTGTTCTGATGAGGGGATGACAATATCAACACTACGACAAATAATGTTGGGGTACTCTTGCGGAATCACCTGACAACAACCCAATATAGTTGCCTTTTGTGGGCTTAATTGTTCTGCACCCGTGATATCGTAGATATTGTTACTTACAACAGTGATTTGGATGGAATTTGTCAGATTGTGATTGCCAATTGCTTGAGCGAGGAATAGCAAACTATAAAAGCCTAAATATTGACTGGTTTCATAGTCAGTTTGGAGATTTTGCGTCAAACTCCATAAATGCGCGATCGCATTCGGCATTTTACCCAACAACTTTAATTCTTGAAGTAAAGTGTCATAATCCTGAGAACGCCGAGGATTGATCACATAATTGTGATCAGAAAGTTTTGTAAACTCCTCTCCTGGGATAACGGTAATCATATCATCATTAGCTTGTGCTAGCCGTTGCTCGATTTGTTTCCCGACACCACAGCGATCGCTAAAAATTAGCCAACAAGATTTTTCCTCCGCCCGGTTTTGTAGTGCAATAGTTTGTTTCCAACTTGGGATGTAGAACCAATCAGCAATATCAGGTTTTTTGGTATTTGAAATAGCACTTTTCTTGCCTTCGCCTTGCTGTTTGGGTGATTCAATCCAGTAACGTTGGCGCTCAAACGGATAAGTTGGTAAAGGGATGCGGTGGGGTTGTTCTTGAGCATAAAAGCTAGACCAATCTATCTGTACTCCTGCTAGCCAAAGTTGTCCCAAGGTGGTTAAGAAAAACTCTACATCTGACTGGGATTCTTGGGGATGGCGGCTAGAACAAAATACAACTTGCTGCTCTACGGAATGTTGTTTTACCAATGTGCTTAAAGTGCGATTGGGGCCAACTTCTAAGCAAATTTTTGCTGCATCTTTAAGTAGTTCTTGCACTCCAGCATTAAACTGTACAGTTTGCCATAAATGTCTTGCCCAGTAGTTAGGGTTTGTGGCTTCTGTTGCAGTAATCCATGTGCCTGTGACATTGGAAATAAAAGGAATTTCAGGAGATTTTAGATTAACTTTTCTCACTTGCTCTGTGAATTCTTCAATGATGGGGTTCATCATCTGAGAATGAAAAGCATGGGAAGTATGTAACAAACGGCAGACAATTCCTTGTGAATTTAAATGATTTTGCAAGTGAGCGATCGCTTCTGTTGTACCTGATACTACAGATAAACTAGGAGCATTACTTGCTGCTAAAGAAAGTTCTGGATTTAAAAGAAGTTGAACATCGGCTGCGGGTAACGAAACAGCTAACATTGCCCCCTTTGGTAATTGCTGCATCAATTGCCCACGTTTGGCGACTAATATTAAAGCTTCTTTGAGAGAAAAGACACCTGCTAGACAAGCAGCCACATATTCCCCAATACTATGACCAATCGCCGCTTGCGGGTATACTCCCCAACTCATCCACAACTGAGCAAAAGCATACTCAATTACAAATAACGCAGGTTGAGCAATTTCTGTTTGTTGTAGTTTTTGTGTAGCTTCTTCTGTTTGTTCGACATCAGGATATAAGATATGACGTAAATCTAATCCCAACAAAGGTTTGAGGAACTCTGCACAATAATCAACTTGCTCTCGAAATCCAGATTCACTTTGGTAGAGTCCCTTAGCCATGTTCACATATTGCGCTCCCTGTCCTGGAAACATAAAAACGATCGCACGCTTTATATCTTCTTGGCAGTGAATGAAAACTCTTGGCGATTCTAATAAAGTGGCTGCCTCCTTAGAATCTTTGGCTATCACCATACAACGATGATTAAATTCTCTCCGTCCGACTTGAAGTGTATAGGCTACATCTGCTAAATTTACTTCTGGATACTGTCTGAGATGTTGAGCTAGGTTTTTGGTTGTAGTTTTTAATGCTGAGTCAGTTTTGGCAGATAGCAGCAACAGCTGATAATCTCTTGTCTTACTTTCCGGCTCATTCACAGATGGCGCTTCTTCGAGAATTACATGAGCATTCGTTCCGCCAATACCTAAAGAACTTACTCCCGCTCGTCTAGGAGTTCTTCCTGCTTTCCATGTCTTCAATTGAGTATTGACATAGAAAGGGCTATTTTTAAAGTCAATCTCAGGGTTGGGTTGCTCAAAATTCAAGCTGGGGGGAATTAACTTATGTTTCAACCCTAGAGCAGTTTTAATTAAACCTGTAACTCCCGCTGCTGCGTCTAGATGACCAATATTTGTTTTGACAGAACCGATCGCACAGAAACCTTTTTTCTGAGTCTCAGTCAGAAAAACGTTTGTCAAAGCAGAGATTTCAATCGGATCTCCTAAAGCAGTTCCTGTACCGTGAGTTTCGATATAGCTGATTGTCTCAGGTTCAACATCAGCCAGGGCTAATGCTTCCGCAATCACTTTTGCTTGTCCGTTGACGCTGGGTGCAGTATAGCCAACTTTACCAGAACCATCGTTATTGATGGCGCTACCTTTAATCACTGCACAAATATGATCGCCATCTGCGATCGCTTCTGATAACCGCTTTAATAGCACCACTCCCACACCATTACCAATAATTGTCCCTTTTGCTTTGGCATCAAAGGCGCGGCAATGACCGTCAGGTGATAAGATACTTCCTTCTTGATGTAAATACCCTGTTTTCTGAGGTACACTAATCGAAACCCCACCAGCCAAGGCCATATCACATTGATAATTGAGTAAACTCTGGCAAGCCAAAACAGTTGCTACTAAAGAAGTAGAACAAGCGGTTTGTATTGTTAAACTTGGCCCAGTTAGATTTAATTTGTAGGAAACACGGGTAGTCAGAAAATCTTTATCAATGCCGATAAGTTTTTGGAAGCTATTAGCAGAGCCAATGTGGTCACTATTTATATCAAAAGTTAAATAGTTATTAAAACTAGCACCACCATAAACTCCAATTCGACTTTCACATCTTTGAACATCATAACCAGCATTTTCCAACGCTTCCCAGGCGCATTCTAAAAATAAACGATGTTGCGGGTCAGTCATTTCTGCTTCTTTAGGGTTAAAGCCAAAGAAACCAGCATCAAATAAATCTATATCTTCTAATACAGCACCAGCTTTTACATAGTTAGAGTTATTGAGTAATGAAGGATCTACCCCAGCAGCAATTAACTCTTCATCGCTGAATTGAGAAATTGCCTCAACTCCATCACATAAATTCTGCCAAAACTCCGTGATATTTTTTGCACCAGGGAATCGTCCAGCCAAACCGATAATAGCAATACCTTCCATAAATTAAAACTTCCCTTTGAAATTACTTAATATTATTGCGTCGCTGCATGAATGCTTGGTTACGTTCCTTCAGTGATTCTCTGTGTTTTTGTACGCGATCAGCTAAACTGTGCATTCTTTTTTCAGCACTTTGTAACTCTAATTTTTGACTTAAATGTTGCGCCAGCAACTTAATAGTTGGATTCTGAAAAATTTCTACAACTGATAAGTCTCGGTTCAAAATCTCTCGTAGTTTATTGTTTACCTGCACCACCAGCAAAGAATGTCCACCAAGGTCAAAGAAATTATCATGAATGCCTACTTTTTCTATCTTGAGTACTTGCTTCCAAACCTTAGCTATGGTTTTTTCTACCTCTGATTGGGGAGATTGATAATTAATTGCTAATTCTGGACGCAAATTATCCGGTGCAGGTAAAGCACGGCGATCCACTTTCCCATTCGGAGTTAGAGGTAATGCTTCTATGATCACGAAGGCATAAGGAAGCATATATTCAGGTAATTTTTCTTTCAGGTATTGCCGTAATTCACTAATAGAAAATCCTACTTCTGACTCAATAACTACATAAGCAACTAGGCGGCGTTCATTTATAATATCTTCTCTGGCAAGTAACACTGTTTCTTTGACATTTGGATGTTGTGTTAAGACTGCCTCTATTTCTTCTAGCTCAATACGGAAACCACGAATTTTTACTTGATGGTCAATTCTTCTCAAAAATTCGATGTCGCCATCAGGAAGGTAACGTGCTAAATCTCCTGTTTTATAAAGGCGTTTTTCTTGCTCAAAAGGACTAAGAATAAACCTTTTGTTAGTTAACTCAGGATTATTTAAATAACCCCGCGCCAAACCTATACCACCAATATGCAATTCACCAGGAACGCCGATAGGAACAGGCTGTAAGACCCGATCTAAAATATATATCTGAGTATTAGCGATGGGACGACCAATAGGAACTATACGCTGTTGAGAATTGCGATCGCAATTCCAAAAGGTGACATCAATTGCTGCTTCTGTCGGCCCGTAAAGATTATGTAGTTCTGCATCTAGACGAGCAAAGAATTTTACTTGCAAGTCAGCAGAAAGTGCCTCACCACTACAAATCACCCGTTTGATAATACTATTACATTCATCTAAGTTATCCTCTTCTAAGAATATTTGTAGCATTGAAGGAACAAAGTGCAAAGTCGTAATTCGCAATTTGGCAATTAACTTCACAAGATAGGCACTATCTTGATGACCTCCTGGTTTAGCTAAAACTAAACTTGCACCCGTAATTAAAGGCCAGAAAAACTCCCAAATGGAGACATCAAAGCTAAAAGGTGTCTTTTGTAAAATTCTGTCGGTTGCTGTTAATTGATAAGCATCTTGCATCCACAGCAAGCGATTGCATAACCCTTGATGGGTGTTCATCACACCTTTAGGTTTTCCTGTAGAACCAGAGGTATAAATTACATAGGCTAAATTTTCCGATTTAACAGTATTTAAGGTATTTTCTTGGCTTTGATGAGCGAAATTTTCTTGCCAGTTGCTATCTAAATAAACTAATTGCGCGTTTGTTGTTGCCAGTGTTGAAATTAGATGTTGTTGTGTTAGCAAAACCTTTATTTGGGTATCTGCCAACATGAACGTTAAACGCTCTTGGGGATAGGTAGGATCTAGTGGTAAGTAAGCACCTCCAGCCTTGAGGATAGCTAATAACCCAATCACCATTTCTAGAGAGCGTTCCATGCAAATACCAACTAGCATCTCTGGTTTAACACCTAGCTGTTGTAGATAGTGTGCTACCTGATTGGCGCGGTTATTTAACTGCCGATATGTTAGCTGTTGGTTTTCAAAGATGATAGCGATCGCATCCGGTGTTTCTTCTACCTGCTGCTCAAATATTTGATGAATACAAGCTTTTTGGGGATAATCGACTTTAGTATTATTCCAATCCACCAGCAGCGTTTGACGTTCACCTGATGTCAATAGTGGTAACTCAGAAATCCGCTGTTTGGAATCACTAACTATACCCTCTAACAAGGTTTGGAAATGCCCTGCCATCCTGGTTATAGTATCTGCATTGAATAAGTCGGTGTTGTATTCTAGTGTCCCTACCAATCCTTCTTCCCTATCAATCATGGATAGGCAGATGTCAAACTCAACTCTTCCAGTATCAAGTTCCTCAGTTCTCCAGATTGAATCTGATGCCGGATTCTGAAGCACAAACATCGTCTGAAACAACGGATTATAGCTCAAATCCCGACTTGGTTGTAACACTTCTACCAGCTTTTCAAATGGCAAATCTTGGTGAGTATAAGCATCAATTGCTACCTTCCGCACTCGTCCCAAAAATTCTTTAAAGCTGGGATTGCCATCTATATGAGTACGCAACACTAAAGTATTGATAAAACACCCAATTAACCCATCTATCTCGGTACGGTTACGGTTAGCAATTGGTGAACCGACAAGAATATCTTCTTGACCTGTGTAGCGGTAAAGCAAAGTTTGAAACGCCGCTAACAAAGTCATAAATAAAGTAGCATCTTCCTGTTGACTTAACTGTTTGATAGCCTCAGTTAATTTTGTAGACAATACAAACTTCTGCTGCGCTCCTTGAAAAGTTTGTATTGGAGGTCTGGAGCGGTCAGTAGGTAATTGTAGTACAGGGAGATTTTCACCTAACTGTTGCTTCCAATAGGCTAAGTGATTTTCTATAACTTCGCCTTGCAACCAATTTCGTTGCCAATACACAAAATCAGTGTACTGTACAGATAGTTCTGGTATAGGTGAGGGTTTACCAGCAGAGAAAGCTTGATAAATTGCTGAAAGTTCTTTAACTAAAATATTGATTGACCAACCATCACTAACAAGATGATGCAGCGTCAAAATTAATATTGACTGTTCTGGCTGCAAGTGCAACAGCTTTGCTCGCAATAAGGGTGCTTGTCCTAAATCAAAAGATGACTGAGCCTCTTGTAGAGATAATGTTTGTACTTCAATCTGCTGCTGTTCGTCAGCCAAATGGCGCAAATCAACTTCTGGTAAAGTTAATGTCATAACATCTGAAACTTTCTGAACAGGTTCACCATCAATGATTTCAAAGCTTGTCCGTAAGATGTCATGTCTTTGAATAATTTCGTTGAGGCTGCGAACCAATACAGTTCCATTGAACTTCCCTGTCGGATGAATAGCTACAGGAATGTTATATGTAGCTGTTCCTGGTTGCAGTTGATTGATAAACCACAACTGCTGTTGAGTAAAGGAAAGTGGATGTAAGCTAGTGGTTATCTCTACTTTAGAAATGGGCAGGTAAGCACTAGTCAGGTTGTTATTAACTTGGGTTAGTATTTGGTTTACTAACTCAGCTATACTAGCGCCTTCAAAGAAGTCAGCTACAGATATAGCTACTCCAAAATTAATCTCAATCTGGTTTTTTAACTCAAAGACTTTGAGGGAATCTAAACCCAAGTTACTCAAAGGTTGTTCGCCGTCTATCTGAGAAGGTGTTATCCTCAGCAGTTGTGCTACAAGCTCTTGTAAATGGGAATTTAATAATTGCTGTTGTTGTTCTGGTTCTACCGCTAGTAATTCTGTGCGTGTCAGAAAATCTTTTTCTGCCTTTGTTTGGGTAATTTCTAGAATACTGCTATTAACAACCTCTAATGTATCTGCCAAAAATCCTGCTTTAGTAGCCAGACGTTGAATTTTACCACTGGAAGTTTTAGGAATAGTGCCAGCTTTGATTAAAATAACTGCATAAACTTGTACCTCATGTTCTTCTGTAATTGCTCTACGAATAGCATCTGTGACTTCATTTATATTAGGTTTGGCACGAAACTCTAATTCTTGTACAACTACCAGCCGTTCTTCTTTTTCCACCTCTACTGCAAAGGCTGCTACACTTCCTAGACGCAACATTTTATGGCTGCATTCTGTGGTTAGTTCAATGTCTTGTGGGTAGAGATTGCGTCCTCTAATGATAATTAAATCTTTGGCTCTACCTGTAATAAAGAGTTCGCCATTATGTAAAAAGCCCAAGTCTCCAGTTCGCAAAAATGGACCTTCTCCTGTATCTTGCAGATAGGCTCGGAAGGTTTGTTCTGTCTCCTCTGGACGGTTCCAGTAACCATGACTAATACTCGGACCATGCACCCAAATTTCCCCAACTTCATCGGGATCACAACGAGTTAAGGTTTCTGAGTTGGCAATTACAACCTGCTGTTGTGGCATACTGCGACCACAGCCGACTAATGTTATTGAATTATCGTCGTTAGCAACCGCATTAATTATGTAGTTTTGTTCTAAAGCGCTTTTGTTGACATTGTTGGATACCACCAATTCAGACTTAACGCCACCAGATACGATCAAAGTAGCTTCTGCCATGCCATAACAAGGATAAAAGGCTTCTGGACGAAAACCACACTCAGCAAAGGTAGCTACAAATCGCTCTAGAGTCTCTTGACGAATTGGTTCAGCGCCGTTAAAAGCCACACTCCAACTGCTTAAGTCAAGAGTTTGACGTTGTTCGGATGTAATTTTTTCAATACACAGTTCATAAGCGAAGTTGGGAGCGCCACTGGTGGTTCCTCCATAACGGGAAATTGTTTGTAACCAACGGTAGGGACGCTGCAAAAAAGATGCTGGAGACATTAAGATACAAGGAAAACCACCATATAGAGGTTGTAGTATGCCTCCAATTAGTCCCATATCATGGTAAGTAGGCAGCCAGGAGACAAACTTACTTGCATCTGAATGCTCCATGAATTGGTAAGTCATGGCTGCGTTGTGCAGCAGATTACCATGACTGAGCATCACGCCTTTTGGTGTACCTGTAGAACCTGATGTATATTGCAGAAAAGCTAAAGTATTTGGATGAATAATCGGCTGTTGCCAAGTATCTTCTATTCCTGGCTCTAGGTTATCAGTAGCTAGCCATTGCAAATTTCCGGTTAGCAAGGATTGAACTGTGGGCAAAATTGCGGTTGTAGTCAAAGCGATCGCTGCCTGTGCATCTGTTACCACAGCCTTAATTCTCGGTGTGTTGCGCTGGTTGCGCGGTGGGTAAGCTGGAACAGCTACCACCCCAGCATAGAGACAACCAAAAAAAGCAACCAAGTAATCTAGTCCTGGTGGGTAAAGCAGTAAGGCCCGTTCCCCACTTAAATTTAGTGCTTGTAGTTGAGATGCGATCGCACGAGATCGCCGATCTAGTTCAGGGTAAGTCAGTGTTACTTCTGTTGTTTCTCCATCTTCTAAGAAGGTAAAAGCAATTTGCTCTGCTTGTGTAGAGCTTCTTAAGTGGAGGATATCAACAACTGTAGAGTATTCAGGAGAACTTTTTAAGCCATGAAAAGCTTGATTCATCTTGCTTTCAACCGTTGAGATGCACACTGATAATCTTGAAAATGAAAGAGGGAAAACTTACTTCATTCCTTCTTAGAGAAAAAAATCTTAAACTCTGTACACCCATCAGAAGCACAAAATCCAGAGGATTTATTGCTGGCACTTAAGAAATGATGGGGCAACCACAACTAGCCTTTTGGTGACTAGGATCGCTATTTTTAACTAATTTAATTGAGACTTATTTTCAATTAATAATGCCAAGTTTAATAGAAGTTAATTGCAATTGCAAGCCATCTATTATAAGTATAAATTATCAATAAGTCTTATAAAAATTAGCTGAGGTTATTAATATACTGTCCTTGTCCTTTAGTTAGTTCTGGCCATTAAATCATCAAATTGCTTGATTTTATTGACTTATAGCAATTTTTGAGAGGGTAGATACAGAAAAATTCTTAAGCACTTTTGCAATTAAAAGCCAAGGAATTTTAATTTATGTAAAGTTGAAGATCCGAATTTTCGCTTAAAGGGCGGCTTATTCACCGACCTTTGGGCGATCGCCTCCAGATCCCACTGCCTTCTAGCGTTGTTCAACAGCTGATTCTAAAAATTCTTATCAAAGTTATTAGTTAATGACAAAATTATTTGTAATGAGCAACGATTTATCCTAATATGTAATGCGAATATGTTTTAATAACTTGCTGTGTCGCCAAGTACAAGTAAAGCGGCACCACTGGTGTTGAGGATAAAAATGAAACGAGATCAGCTATTTCAAAGCCTGTTGCTTACAGGCGGATTTTTTTTGCTGTTGATAACTCCTGCCTTAAGTCAGGAGACACTAAAAATAGACGAGCAGCGCTCTGACACAAGCTCTGGTACAAGTGTAAGTTCTGAGAAAGTTGATTCACAGATAAATTTGCCCCATACTAGCGCCCAAAACCTAGTTCAGGTGCCACTACAAGCGGTCATCCCAGTTACGGCGGTTAAAGTTAATTCCACCGACAAGGGTGTAGAGATTATCTTAGAGACTTCTCAAGGGGACAAGTTGCAAGTCTCACCAAAGAACGAGGGCAATACATACATTGCTGATATTCCCAACGCTCAATTGCGGCTATCTAATGGTGAGATGACATTTCGCCAAGAGAAGCCAACAGCAGGAATTTCGCTTTTACAAGTAACTAATCAAGATCCGAATACTGTCCGATTGACGGTAACAGGAGAGTCAGGGCTACCAACTGTCGAGTTGTTTGATGGTGATGAGGGTTTGATTTTTGGCTTTATACCTGTTGCATCAGTGACACAACAACCATCATCACAACAACCATCGTCACAACAACCAGCGAGTGAATCAACACCTAGTGAGTCAACAGCTGAAAGTGATGAACCAATTGAACTCGTAGTGACAGCAACCCGTACCGAAGAGAACGTGCTGAATGTACCGCGTTCTGTAACTGTGATTGGGCGTGAACAGATTGAAGAACAAGCAAAGTTAAACACTAACTTAACTGATATTCTGGCCAAAACCGTTCCTGGCTTTGGTTCACCCACTAATCGTAGTAATACTTTTGGGCAGACTTTGCGAGGTCGCAGCATTTCCGTTTTAATTGATGGCGTTCCTCAAAACAGTAATTTGCAATCTATTCCAGCTGCACTGTCAACCATCGATCCCAGCGCAATTGAAAGGATTGAGGTTGTGCGCGGCCCCAACGCAATTTATGGTGGTCAGGCTACCGGTGGTGTGATCAACATTATTACTAAGAGGCCAAGCGGTCAAAAACTAACTTCTACAACAGACATTGGTTTAAACACTTCTTTAACCCACTCTCAAGATAGTTTCGGCTATAAGTTGTCGCATCAAATATCTGGTACTGAAGGCAAATTTGACTATACTTTGGGTTTTTCTCTCGCTACTGCTGCGGGTTTTTATGATGCAGAAGGCGATCGCATTGCTAACTTTTCAGGTGAAGACGACATCACGAAATTGAACGTCTTAACCAAGATCGGAGTCGAATTGTCACCGGAACAACGCTTGCAATTTACGTTCAATCATTACCAGCAGGAACAAGACACGGACTTTATTTCCGATCCTGAAATTGATAACATTCCTGGTATTCAAAAATCCCGCGCCATCCGCCTACCAGAAGGAACAACTGTTATCGGGGCTAGGAATACAGATACTCTGAAAAATACTTTAGTTAATTTAAACTACACCAATGACAACATTTTTGGTAGCAAGCTGAGTTCTCAATTGTATTTTCGGAAAAACATCTTCCCTGGTGGTTTTCCTAACGATGACCGTGAAGGCTTTACAGGCTTTGTTTTCAATACACCTGGAGACTCACAACAGATTGGTGGACGATTACAAATCGAAACTCCTTTAACTCCAGCAAAGACTGTTAGTTTACTTTGGGGAATTGACTACACGAACGAGCAGAGTTCTCAAAGGTTTGAAATTTTTGATGCTAATGAGTTAGATAGCACTGGCGGTAGGGTTTACCGGAAAATTGAAGAACGTACCTTTGTACCTAACTATGACCTCAACGACCTTGGTTTGTTCACTCAGTTGCAATGGGATATAAATAACAGCGTGCAAGTGAGTGGCGGGTTACGTCACGTCCGCATCGGATTTGATGTTGATGACTACAGCACCTTTGATGGACGCAATATTCAAGGAGGTGGGCGCGATTTTGATGACACCGTATTTAATGCAGGTATTGTCTACAAACCGACAGAAAATATCAGTCTGTTTGCTAACTTTGCTCAAGGCTTTTCAGTACCGGATATTGGTAGAGTCTTAAGGCTACCACCTGATGACTTTGTAAATGTTGGCGATTCGGTAAGACTGACCGAACCACAAAAAGTAAACAATTACGAAATTGGGATTCGGGGACAATGGCCAAATGTACAAGCATCACTAGCTGCTTTTTATAATCATTCAGACTTGGGTTTAAACTTTGAAGTCATCGACGACTTCTTACAAACTATTCGCGCTCCTCAACGAATCTATGGTATAGAAGCTGCTGTTGACGTAAAGCCAGCAACAGGTTGGAAACTTGGCGGTACAGCCACCTGGACAGAAGGTGAAAATGATGAAGACAATGATGGTAACTATCTAGCACTAAATAGCATCACAGTTCCGCCTTTGAAATTGACGGCTTATATAGAGAACGAAACTATCAAAGGTTGGAGAAACCGATTGCAACTGCTTTATTCAGGCGATCGCGATCGCGCCTTTGAAGATGAGGTTGATGGTGGCGCAATCAGCAGCTATGTAACAGTAGACTATCTCAGTAGCATCAAACTAGGTGCAGGTGAACTACAAATTGGTATCCAAAATTTGTTCAATAATCAATATTTCCCAGTTTACTCACAATACTTTGCACCCTTTTTTGATAGTGGAAACTATGCAGGTCAAGGCACAACCTTGAGTATTGGATATCGAATTACCTGGTAACAACCAATTATCCTGATTGAGCAATTGCTGCTTTTGAGGTCAAAAATTAATGAAAGCAAAAGAACTCCGCGACTTGATATTTAATTTACATCGCTATATCGGTTTAACAGTAGGATTGCTACTGGTTTTGATTGGCTTAACAGGTAGTTTGTTAGTTTTTCATTCCGAAGTTGATGATCTAATTATATCCCAACAATTTGGCCGGGTAACTCCTGTGGGACAAAGCCTATCACCAGAAAAAATTCTTGAAATTTCTCAAGCAGCTTACCCAGATTGGCAAGCTTTTGGAATTGAGATTCCAGAAGATAGCCATCATCCATACAAAGTCAATATGAGTGTACCAAATGCAAATTCGCAGATTTATTTAGATGGTCGCTACGAAATATTTATCAATCCATATACAGGGTATATTATGGGCGATCGCCCTGAAAGATATACATTTTATCGTTTGATTCTAAATTTGCACTACAGATTGTTTGCAGAAAAAATTGGCATCACGATAGTTGGTATTACAGGGTTGCTGTTGTTGATTTTGTCTATAACAGGGGTAGCACTATGGCCAGGTTGGAGGAGGTTAATTACTGGGTTCAAAATTAAATGGAAAGCTCATCCTAAGCGAGTTAACTTTGATGTTCACAAAGTTACAGGAATCATTACATCTAGCTTCCTTGCTCTGTTAGCCTTCACCGGAATTTGTTATAGTTTTTATGAATTTACTGACTCTCTGATTAATGCACTTCTCTTATCACCACAGCCAGCAGAAACTCCTGTTTCTCAGCCTGGATTAGGTAAGCGTTCTTTAGGACTTTCACAAATATTAAAACAAGCTGACGTAGCATTACCTAATGCAGAAACAACTCTTGTTTATTTAGCAACTAGTCCTGAAGATACCTTCTGGGTGTATAAAAAATTTTCAGACAACAGTGACAAACTAGCTAATCTAGTGCATCTAGATCAATACACTGGTAAAGTGTTGCGTTTAGATAATCAACAAACACAATCGTTGAGCGATCAAATTTGGAAATACATTGCAGCCTTGCATTTCGGTACTTTCGGGGGAATTAAAACTCGCATTCTCTATGTATTTCTAGGAATAGCACCATTAATTCTATTCATGACTGGCTTTATTATGTGGCGTGGTCGCAAAAGAGTCATCCGAGCAGACCAAGTAATAGAGTAAGCCGACAAGCAGTTTGTATTTGTCAGCAGAATTTATCATATTTACACTACAACTCCAATGTTTTTTGCTACTAAAATTCAGCTCGATCATCTTTTAGGCTGGCAGAAAAAATCACGAAGATTTTTACCTTTTCTACTCAGTATCATCTTTACTTTGGTGGTGAGTAGTCAAAGTTTTAGTTCTGTAACCAAAAAGACAGAAATTCTTTGGGATACTTATGGTATCCCCCATATTTATGGTAATAATCCACAGGGTGCTTTTCAAGCATTTGGTTGGGCGCAGATGCAAAGTCACGGGAACCTACTACTGCGCCTTTACGGACAAGCACGGGGACGGGCTGCCGAATATTGGGGAGAGGATTATTTAGAATCAGATAAATGGGTACTGACAATGGGAGTACCCAAACGTGCCAGCACTTGGTATAAAGCACAAAATTCTGCGTTTCGGAATTATCTCAATGCCTTTGCGGTTGGTATCAATGCTTATGCCAAAGAGCATCCTGATTTAATTGACGATGAAGTAAAAGTGGTTTTACCTGTGACGGCGCAGGATGTACTAAGTCACCTGCAACGGGTACTTCTGTTTACTTTTGTAGTCGATGCGGGAAGAGTTGCAGATATTACCCATCCAAAGTCTGCGCCAGGTTCTAATGGTTGGGCGATCGCACCAAAACGATCTGCCAGTGGTAAGGCGATGCTACTGGCCAATCCCCACCTGCCTTGGAGTGATTTATTTTTATGGTACGAAGCACAAATTACGGCTCCAGGGATTGATGCTTATGGGGCAACACTGGTGGGCATTCCTGTACTGGCGATCGCCTTTAATGATAATTTAGGTTGGACTCATACCGTCAATACTCATGATGGTTGGGATGCCTACGAACTGAAATTACAAAAAGACGGCTATCTCTTCGATGGCAAAGTTCGCCCCTTTGAAACGGCAACCTTTTCCTTGAAGGTAAAGCAAAAAAAAGGCTCCTTGCGTAAGCAAACATTCTCAGTCAAAAGTAGTGTTCACGGGCCTGTAATCACAGGAAAAGATGGTAAACCTGTAGCGTTGCGTGTTGTTGGTAAAGATAGTTCCGGTATATTGAAACAGTGGTGGGATATGGCAAGCTCCAAAAACCTCACCCAATTTCAGAAGGTGCTACAACGCTTGCAACTCCCAATGTTTACCGTTATGTATGCAGACCGTGATGGTCATATTATGCACCTGTTCAACGGTTTGGTTCCCGTGCGGAAAGAAGGAGACTTTGCATACTGGCAAGGCATAATCCCCGGCGATACATCCAAAACTTTATGGACTAAAATTCACCCTTATAAAGATTTGCCGAAAGTAATTGACCCACCCAGTGGTTGGTTACAAAATGCTAATGACGCACCTTGGACTACTACTTTTCCCACCGCCATCCAAGCAGATAATTATCCATCCTACATGGCACCACGAGGGCCAATGGATTTCCGGGCACAGCGTTCTGCCAGAATGTTGGCTGAAGATGAAAGTATTTCCTTTGAGGAAATGATTGCTTACAAGCATTCTACATACCTGGAACTAGCAGATCGGATTCTCGATGATTTGATTCCGTCTGCACAAAAGCAAGGCAATAAATTAGCCCAGCAAGCGGCTGATGTTTTAGCAAAATGGGATAGACAAGCAAATGCAAATAGCCAAGGTGCAGTGCTGTTTGCTGCTTGGGCAGACAAGCTAGACTTTGACCAAGCATTTCGTCAACCTTGGAGTGAAACCCAACCACGTACCACCCCCGATGGTTTAGCTAATCCGCAAGCAGCTGTAGCATTATTAGAAGCAGTTGCGACAGAAATACAAAAGACCTATGGCAGCCTAGATATTAGCTGGGGAGAAGTTTTCCGCCTTCGGACTGGTAATATAAATTTACCAAGCAACGGTGCCGACGGATATTTGGGAACCTTTCGAGTTGTGAATTTTTCACCAGAAACAGAGGGACGTTTCCAATCTATAGGTGGTGATTCCTTTGTAGCAGCAGTAGAATTTTCTCAACCAGTACGCGCAATGGCTCTTACCAGCTACGGAAATGCAACTCAACCAGGTTCGCCTCATGTTGGCGATCAAATACAACTCTTCGCTCGCAAACAGTTGCGTCCCGTGTGGCGATCGCCGCAGGAGATTAACGCTCATTTGGAAGAACGAAAAGTATTTTAAAGTATGAACTACTCCGCGCTACTAAAGTTGAGCGCGGAGTTTATGACGCTTCTTCGCCCCTAATTGAAATTTATGAAATTTTCTGTTTCTCCTCTTGGCGGCTTCTCTACGAGACGCTGGGCGTTGGTGGAATCCTATCGCAGAGATGGCGGTTCGATAGTTTTCAAACTCAAAAAAGCAATCAATACTCGATCAAATAAGGAATTTTTAAATGCGATCGGGGAAAATAAAAAAGGAGAAACTATACTATGACCAGGTGTCAACTAATGCTGCTGTGGAAACCTTGGGGAGAATCTTAGAACAATTGCTTAAGCAAAACGAATAGCAACCAACCTGTAGACAAGCCAAACAAGCATCTTAGACTAAGGATGCAATTAAGTATTATTTTCGCACTCACTCAATAAGTTTATTAAGAATTGTAAATTTAATTGATGTAGCTTAATGATTACACTTATTATCTAATGATCTTAAAAAACTGTTAAGAATTAACTTTAGTAACTTTGCTTTAACCTGCAAAAGTATTTTTGTATTCAGAAAGCAGGATTTGTTAAGCTGACTCCTATTTATTAGCTTTCCGATATTTCTGATCAGAAGTAGAGAAAGATCCAAATTTCGATGAGTAACGGCTGACAATACTTTGTTATAGGCGCTAAGGTGCATCTACTACAAGAGAGCGCCTAAAGGAGTCAGTAATACCAGACAGAGACTCTCGCATGAATGTGAATCCAACTGAATTAATTACAGAATTGACACAACTATCACCTCCTCAGATTCTCTTTGGTACAGAAGTAGACAATAAAAGTAGTAGCGAGCAGTTTCTGCTGAGTATGTATGATTCTGTGCAAGCATCAATATTTGTAGTAGATGTTCTGGAGAATGGAGATTTTGAGTATGTCGCACTTAATCCTGCTCATGAGCGGTGGATAGGTATTTGCTCAGATGATCTCCGGGGCAAAAAACCAGAGGATATTCTCTCTCCTACTGATGCTGGTACGGTGCGTCAGCATTATGGTGACTGCGTGCTATTTGGCAAAATTATTTCTTATGAACAATGTTTGCAATTCCAGGGGGTTCCTACTTGGTGGAGTACGACTCTCACCCCACTACGGGATACTAACTCCAGGATTTACCGATTGATTGGTACTAGTAGCAATATTACCCCTGTTAAGCAAGCAGAACAAACAGTCGGACTCCAAGCTGAACGGGAGCAACTACTAGAAGCGATCGCTGGGCGAATTCACCAGTCTGTAGAATTAGAGACAATTCTGCATCAGACAACAATTGAACTGCGGCAATTTTTGAAAAGCGATCGCGTGCTGATTTATCGCTTTGAGCCTGATGGCAGTGGGGTAATCATTGCCGAATCAACTCTAGCTACCAATGAGCCACTATTGGGAAAAAACATCACCGATCCCTGCTTTAGTGGCAAACATCGAGAACACTACGGGCGGGGTTGCATTCAAGTTGTCGATGATATTTATGTAGCCGGGCTGCATCCTTGCCATATAGATTTCCTCGCTTCTTTGCAGATAAAAGCCAATCTAGTCGTACCGATTTTTAAAGAGCAAGATATGTGGGGACTATTGATTGCCCAACATTGCCACCAAGCGCGTCAATGGCAGCAGACAGAAACTGACTTGCTCAAGCAGTTGGCAACTCAAATCGGCATTGCTGCTGGGCAGGCAGAACTTCGTCAGCAGACTGAATATCTCAAGGCAAAGATCGAGTTACAGAAACAAAAGCACATAAATCAGTTGCAGCAGATGCGACATTTTGAAGCTTTGGTGCGACGCATAAGAGAACAAATCCGCGACAGTGTAAATGAAAGTCAGGTGTTGCAAACAGTTACCCAGGAATTAGCACAGTTACTAAACCTTGATCGTTGCCAAATTGAACTCTATAGCACCTGCCAAACTCTGGTTACTATTACCTACGAGTACACTACTAACCTACCCCAGTGTCAAGGATTGACCAGACAGATTGCAAACCATGTTGAAGTTTATCGGTCGCTGTTGCAAAAACAACCTTTGCAATTTTTGGAAATTGTACCTGGATGGCGACCCAACTTGCTGGTTATGTCCCAGATGGCTTGTCCAATTTTCGATCCTCAAGGGATTTTGGGAAATATTTGGCTAACAAGACCAACACAAGATGCCTTTGATGAATTTGAAATTGAACTAGTGCAGCAGGTAGCAAATGAATGTGCGATCGCCATTCGTCAAGCCCAGCTTTATGAACAAACCCAGGCACAGGTTAAAGAACTAGAAAAACGCGATCGGCTAAAAAACGAATTTCTGAGAACCCTGTCCCAAGAACTGCGGACACCAATAACTAGCATCAGCCTTGCAGCCCAAACTCTCGAAAGTGTTCTCACACCAGAACAAATATTAGATATAGAAATAGTTCCGCAACTCTTACAGATTTTACATAACGAGTGTGGGCGAGAAAACAAGTTAATTAACGATCTGCTCACACTCACATCTCTGGAAGCCGAACCCGCTCCCCCAACTTTGATTGCTATTGACTTACAAACCTGGCTTCATCCCATTGTTGAATCTTTTCGAGACCTTACCAGCTGCCAGCGGCAACAGTTAAACCTGAGTGTTGATCAGGCACTGCCGCCTTTTGAGACAGATATCACAGATTTAGAACGGATTATCACCGAACTACTTAACCATGCCTGTAAATATACCCCACCGGGCAAATCCATAATAGTCTATGCTGGTCTGACAGAGGACGCAGTAGAGCTTAATATTACTAATTCAGGAATAGAGCTTACCAGCAACGAACTGTCACGAATTTTTGAGCCTTTTTATCACCTTTCCAAACATGATCCTTGGAAACATAGCGGCACTGGATTGGAATTGGCATTAGTGCAGAAAATGGTCAGACATTTAGGCGGCTCAATTTGTGTAAATAGTGCAGCAGGTCAAACCACCTTTACCATCAAATTTCCGCTTTAATTTGTTTTTTGGGCTGCTGTACTGGCAAATCTGCCAGAAGTTTGCTATATTTGTTAATTGTGCGGGTGACTAGCTCAACGGTAGAGCAGTAGACTCTTAATCTATTGGTTCTGAGTTCGAATCTCAGGTCACCCACTTAATCCATCTCTACGTCCCTCCTTGTTGACTAAATCTTGCCATGATCCGGATCATGGTGAGGCGATTAGCATAAAATTTGACCCCTCAAAACTTTTCAAACAACCTCTTACCTATAAATAGTTTTAAGCTTCAATGATTTAAAACTTTGCTGATTAAATCGTAGCTGTTTTGATTTTTACCATAAAAGTAACGCAAGAACCATTTATTGCTTCTTTTTTTTCGTATTCTCCATGTACATACATGGATGTTCCATCTAAATGAATAATCTCCTTTTTTACTTGGAATTTATGCACTGATTTTATTGCTATTGCTGTAAATAACTTCGTTATCCCTACTCGATAAAATTCGTCTAACTCTCTTCCTAATTTGTCATCATTTAAATGTGATGGCAATACTCCTTCTCCTATTAAGTATTCTGAAGATTCCCTACAAAAAATTCCTCAAATATGTATAATGGGGCGCTTAAAAAGCCTAATCCATTCAATATCATTGCTTTCATTACTTGTCCTGGTGTTAGGCTTTCTCTTGTTTTTATTCCCACTATTTTATTCACTTCTTCTACCAATTCCATCTCGTCTATTATTCCTGCTACTATTCCTAAATGGTCTATATCTAGAACTTTTATTCCAACTTGAGGCTCTTTCATGTTTTTTTCTTTCTTTCCCTGACTAGATTATTTTACTTGGAAAAAGCCTGAAATGATTACATGGTTATCATTTCAGGCTTTAGTTTCTCCAAATTCATAATTCTCAAATCTGATTTAATATCTGCGGAATGTGGGTAATAAACTGCATTGAAATGTGAAGAATACACTAGTAGTCTGTTCATATAAAATCGCTGTCAATACGGTTCGGTTAAGCTGCATAGTCCTTAAAGATCCCCCTTAGTCCACGCCACTTGCTCCATCTGGGGAGACCCCAAGACCGCAGTAGCTCCCCTTAAAAAGGGGGAAATAGAGCTATTCTTAGCCCCCCCTTTTTAAGGGGCGTTGGGGGGATCAAGTCTTATCCGAACCGTATTGGAATCGCTGCAATCAGGTTTTATTTGACAACGTAATGATTTATCTGGGAAAATCGCGGCTTTATTTTAAACTGCAAATCAACACAACTTCTTGAAGCTTTGAATCTTTATTAACCAATTTGAATAATCACCATGCAACAATATATTTGTAATCTGCTAATACTAGTATTAGGAACGAGTTCGATTTTCATGGTTACTCCATCTCAAGCTCAAACTCCTGACCAATCCAACAGTCAAAATACTAATAATGTTAGTTCCACATCTTCAAACTCACCTTCAGCTATCCAATTGAGTGATTTTGCCGATTCTACTAATAACAAACCACCTATCCTCGCTGATGCAGCTAATAATTCTTCTGCTGCTAATGCCAATATAACTGCAACTAAGCTTAAGGTACGGGTTCCTATATTCGGCAGAATTTTTCCTACAACTTCGATGCAGCAATAATCAGCGGCTAAAAATTTAGTTCAATCGTTTTGACTGATCGGGAGTTGCATTAATATATTATATACACGATAAGCAACTTTGCCTAGTGAAAATACTGCCCTAACAAGAGAGAACAATTAAAATCTCTCTTGTTGGATAGGACAAATCTCATCTATATATGAGGCATACTCTAACTTGCTTGCTTTATGCTTGCAACTGACAGAGCAATAAACCAAACCACTGATTTGGATCTGTCCACACATGAAGAGGTAATAAACCTTGTGCGGTGAGTTGCTGCTTAATAGCATTGAGGTCAAACTTGCGAGAAATTTCGGTGAGGATGGTTTCACCTAGTGCAAAATTAACTTTGAGGTTAAGAGCGCATAATTCGACAATTTGCGATCGCAAACTGCGTAGATGCATCTCTATTTGATGCTCACTTTCATTGTAAAACGCCCAGTGTTCAAACTGCGTGGTGTCAAAATTCCCCTCAAACTGCTGATTTAAATGTTCCAGCATATTCATGTTAAATGCTGCTGTCACTCCCTGACTGTCGTTATAAGCTGGTTCCAAAATCTGTTTCGGCTTTCGTAAATCTATTCCCAACAAGAAATACTCACCCACTTGCAGGGCTTCTGTAATTTCACTAAATAAAATATCACACTCCCCAGGTGTAAGATTACCTAAAGTGCTACCAATAAAACAAATCATCCGACTGGGTAATTGCCTTGGTAGGAGTTGTGCAAGGGCTAATTCATAGGTTCCCGCCAGTGCATAAACTTGTAGTGAGGGGTAATCTCCTAGTAACTGCTTGGCACTACTTTCCAATATGCCTGTAGACACATCAATTGGTAAGTAGTGCAGGGGATAGCCTCGTTGCTGATATGCATCTAGTAAAATGCGTGTTTTGGTAGAACTGCCACTGCCAAGTTCTACCAATTCACAAGCGCCAGTTATCTTGGCAATTTCGTCAGCACACTGCTGTAAAATATTTGTCTCTGTGCGTGTGAGATAATATTCTGGTAAATCACAAATTTGCTCAAATAGCTCAGAACCACGGTCATTATAGAAGTAATGCGGGGGTAAAGATTTAGGTGTTTGAGTTAATCCCTTAATCACATCACTCCCGGCGCTAAGTGTAACTACTTGGGTTGCTTTTACCAAACGCTGTATCTGCAAGCGTTTTTCAATACTGTTTTGAGAAGTAACATTGCTGTTAACAGTTTTAGATATCGACATTTAACCTCCGTATTGTTGGCGTAATAGATTACCTTTGATAGCAGACCTTTACCCCAATCAGTGAAACACATAGCCATAGCTAATAAAATCATGCCTGAGTCATATTGCTCAGGCTTTAAAGCTATTTTTAGGAATTATTGCATTAAAATGACAGCAAGTAAGCACCTAAGTGCTATTGCTAACCCGTTATTTAATCAGCTGCACAGCGAAACCCTGCAAAAATCTGGCGCACACCAGGATGATACCAATTGCGAAAACTAGAACGCAGTATCCAAGGAGGAGTTGCCCAACTACCGCCTTTTAAAACGCGGTGTTTGTCGCCAAAATAAACTTGTGAGTAACCTGTGTAAGGGTAACTTTGGAACCCGTTGTACCCTTTAAACCAGGAAGCCGTCCACTCCCAGACATTGCCGAGAGTATCATGTAAACCATAGGCACTTTGCCCCGCAGGGTAGGCATTCACTGGCGTTGTTCTGCCAATTAAGCGATCGCAATTACAACGTTGAGTGGTTAATTCTTGATCTCCCCAAGGATAGGTGCGATGACGATTAACTTGTGCGTCCCAACTGACTGCTTTTTCCCACTCGGCTTCTGTGGGTAGCCGCTTACCCACAAACCGCGAGTATGCTTCGGCCTCATACCAACTAACACCGCAAACTGGGTGATTATCCCAATTGCGTAGCTTGCCGCCGTAGGCATCGTCGCACCAGTAAAGTGGTTGTGTCACTGACTCCGTTTGTAACCATTGCCACCCAGATTGTGACCACCAACGAGAATTTTGGTAGCCTCCCGCCTCCATAAATACGCGATACTGTTCACAAGTCACGGGGTAACGATCAATCAAGTATGTATTTAAATATACTCTATGGGCAAAGCGCTCGTTATCTAGTGCCTTAATTGAGTCGCTTCCCTGCTCAAATTCACCTGCTGGGATTTTAATCATTTCCAGAGGGAGAATTCGGCACTCTTGACTCTTGAGAGCGAGTTCAACGCCACTCCCTTCAACGGAGGGAACCTCCACATAGGGGTGGCTCCTCAACGGGGACAAAATACGCACATGACTCGCTCCCCTTGACTCTTGACTTTTCACCAATTCCAACACAAAGCTACTAATTTCGCAGTGCTGGCTTTCGTGCTGAATCAAAAAACGCCAGAGACGTTCTTGCTGCTCAATATCAACCACTTCTAGGTATTCGAGAACTTTTTCTCTAACTGTGTCCAGGTAATAACGGATTTCCGCTAGGTTTGGTAATTTAACACGCTCTGATTTGGGTAAACCATCAGCTGCAAACAGCTTACTGTATTGCGGGAATAAACAAGGACTACCTGCACAGCGTTCTAGCAGCCATAAAGACTCGATATAGGCAATATGCCCCAAGTGCCAACCAACAGGGCTAAAGTCAGGATGAGGCTGACTACAGAATGTGGCTTCGTCCATATTCTGGAACAGTGCAAAAGTTTTCCGGCGACATTCATAGAAGTCCTGAAAAATAGACTCCTTCACACTATATTTGCTCAATTTGGATATCACAATTTGCTCCCACACTAATGATGCTATTTTCTGGGCAAGTAATCCAATTACCTATAAACAAAGGTTCGGATGCAATTATTACAGATTTTGGGAAAGTCGGATCGTCTCGTATCCAGTAAAGAGATGGAGGCGGTGAAGTGGTAGCAAAACGAGAGGCTATCAGGCGATGTCCGTCACTAAAGATTGCATTGACTGAGGCTTCTACTTGATAGCGTTTTGCCATCTCTAAAAGCGTTAATAATGTGTTGCGTAAAGCATACTCTGGAGGTTGATGTTTGCTAATTTGATATTGTGAAAGTAACAATGCAAAAATATGTTCGGAGTCAGTACTGCCATTAATTTTTTCGTAAAAATCTTCAGTTAAAATGCTGCGGATTTCTCTGTATAATGTTTTACGGAAATTTTCGATTCGTCCATTGTGAATAAATAGCTGTTGTTGATGGTTAAACGGCTGACAATTAGCAAAATCTAGCGCTTGTCCTGATGTAGCACTGCGGACATAAGCAAGTACACACTTTGATTCAACGTAACGGCTGAGATTGGGTAGGTTTATATCATTCCAAATAGGCAGGGTATTTTTGTAGATAAAAGGGTCAGTATCTTTTTGGCTATGATACCAACCCACACCAAAGCCATCTGCATTTACTACCCCAGAGGTCATTTCGCGGGGTTGATAACTCTGGACTATCAACGAATGTTCTGGTTTATACAGAAGATGTTCCAGAGAAATAGGCGAACCGAGGTAGGCAAGTAAACGGCACATGATTAAAGTATTTGTTTCCAATAGTTTTATAGAATAAGCTTTTTTACTGAGAATTAGCTGATTTTTTGATAAATTTGCGCTATTCTCGTTAGCGAATGCTGCCCTATTGACCTCTTCTCCATCATTACATCTTGATTACTACCCTTAGGGTTAAGAAGTACGCCCGATAATATTGGAAAGTGAAATACTTACTCTTTTTAGGTTGAAGTTTACGCTGGAGTAATACCAAAAAATATTATATATTGGTATTACACAGGAGGAAATTGTATGCAAAAAAATACAAGTGTTACCTTGGGTGAGCATTTTGAAGCGTTTATCGCCAATCAGATTGAAAGCGGTCGTTTCAATAGTGCCAGTGAAGCGATTCGAGCTGGACTACGCCTTTTAGAAGAACGAGAAATAAAGCTTGCCGCTTTGCAACGGGCATTAACAGAAGGGGAGAACAGCGGATTTGCTGACTATTCTCTATCAGGGCTGCTGGCAGAACTTGACCGTGAATAACCTTGCCTTTCGCCTTACTCAATTAGCCAAGCAGGACTTACTATCAATCGGTCGCTACACCCAAAAAACATGGGGTACTGAGCAGAGAAACCGTTATCTTGCTATGTTGGACGATTGCTTTCATCTCTTAGCACGAGAGCCACACAGGGGACGAACTTGTAATGATATTCGCCCAGGATATCGGAAGTAGTACATCGGACGACATTTGATCTTTTATCAGGAAACCGATGAACATATCGATATTATTCGTGTTTTGCATGATCGTATGGATGTAGAGTCTCATTTCGACGAAGACTAACGCAAAGACAACGTATCGCTGCTATCTCTTCTCTAAATGCTTGTCGTTTAACTTCATCTAGTTCTTGATAACTATAAGTAAGGTTTTTAAAATTACAAGTCCAGTAATTTTTAATTCTGCGTTGTCATAGAGTAACGATACTAATCTGTTTGCGTTTTAATAGGTAATTTAATGATAAACTCTGTCCCTTGTTGAAATTCTGAGATCACTTCTATTTTACCTTTGTGTTTATCAATTATCTGATAACAAACACTTAAACCTAACCCAGTACCTTTACCGACTGGCTTAGTTGTGAAAAAAGGATCAAATAGTTTATTTTTAATCTCTGGTGGAATTCCTAAACCGTTATCTCTGATTCCTACTTGGATGTAAATATCATCTACATTTAATGTAGTTATAATAATTTGTTGACTTTTAGTTGAATCAGCTTTTTGGTCTAGCAAAGCATCTATTGCATTACTCAGAATATTCATAAACACCTGGTTGAGTTTTGCTGGATAACACTCAACTAAAGGTAAATTACCATATTTTTTAATTACTTCAATTTCTGGTTGAAGTCTGTGATTGAGAATTAACAGAGTATTATCAATTCCTTCATGAATATCTACCTCCTTTATATCAGCTTCATCTAATCGGGAAAAGTTCCGCAAAGATAACACAATTTCACGGATGCGTTCAGCACCAGTTTTCATAGAAGAAAGCAAACGTGGCAAATCTTCATTAATAAAATGTAAATCGATTTCTTCGATTTTTTCTTCAATTAATAAAATTGAATCTGGGTATTCTTGTTGATATAAACTCACTAAACTAAATAAGTCTTGAGTATAGTCATTGACACACTGGATATTACCATAAATAAAATTAACAGGATTATTAATTTCATGAGCTATACCTGCTATCATCTGCCCAAGAGAAGACATTTTTTCTGTTTGGATTAATTGCCCTTGAGCTTCTTTTAAGTCTTGCAGGGTTTTTTGAAGTTCTTCGGTTCGTTCTTCTACGCGTTGCTCTAAACTTTGGCGAGCTAGTTCTAGTTCTTGGGTTCGTTCTTCTACACGTTGCTCTAAACTTTGGCGAGCTAGCTTTAGTTCTTGGGTATAATCTCCCACCCATTCCACTAATTGATTTAAGGAAGTAGCTAATGTTCCTATTTCATCGTTGCTTGTGACATGAACTCTAAGTTGAAAATTTGATTCTTGCGTGATTTTTCTGGCAACGTCAGTAACTATTTGTAGGGGACGGGCAATTAACCTACTAGTATATAGTGATAGTATAGCTGCGATCGCAGCTGATAACAGCATACTTACAATAATAATTTGAATTCGCAATTTTTGGGCATTATCAAAATTAGCATTTGCTTGCTTTTCTTGAATTTCAGCATATCCAATAATCCGAATTAATTCATCTGAAAGTTTCTCGAATTCAACAGAGAGATTAACTTCTTTTTTGAAAAATGTAAGTAGCTCTTCTTGGTCAGCCTTGGCTTCTTTTATTGACAATTTATCTTGTTCAATCTGCTGCCAAAAATCTTTTACTGTCTGAATATAGATTTTTGTATTTTTTTTATAACTATTCGATAATTGCAACAAATCTGTATTATTGATTGTCGAATCATAGGTATGGGTATGTATAAAAGTTTCTAGTTTAGATAACTGTTGATTAACTTGACTTATTTCATCTAGAAATCTATTTTTTTCAAATTCTAACCAAATAGAATTTTCCAAAACAGTAACTAATCTTTGCGGATGTAGTCTGACTCTAGTTATTTTAGTTTCTAAATTTTTTAAGAGAGATTGTTGTTGATAAGATAAATTTAACTGTTGCTGGGCAAGTGTTTCATAACGGTATGCAATTAGCAAACCACTTGTTGTGCCTATAAAAGCAATGCTAACTGCCACAGCATAGCCATAACTAATCTTTTTAGCAATGTTCCAGTTATCAGTTAAGTGACTAAGTAAGATAAAACTTTTTTTAAAATAGCGTTTTGTAGAAGCTATCATTCATTTATCGGCGATATTATTATAAGAAATTTCCTTGCCCGATTTTTTGATAAACTTCACGAATCATATTATAATCAGCATCATTTGCCGGAATTAATTTACTTCCTTTATATCTTTTAAGTGCTTTAGCAGTCAGCAAACTTTGAATTAGTTTATCTTGATTCTTAATCATACGCGATCGCATATCTTCTATAAAACTAGCTGGCAACTGATTACTAGCAACAAATACATCACTAGGTAGTAAAGGCCCTGTAAATATTACAGAAAAATCTTTCTCAAGTAAGCCTTCAGATTCCAAAATACTTTTGTATCTATCAGATGCAGTCGCCCAGGCATCTACCTCACCTTTTTTTAAAGCTTGTACTCCTTTATCATCTAACATGACAGTTTTGAAGTCAGTTTTGGGATCTAATCCAGCATCCATTAATAACTTCGTGGGAGCAAGATGTCCAGAGGTTGAACCAACTTTCCGCATGGCAATTGTTTTGCCTTTCAATTGAGCTAATAATTTAATTTTGCTATCCGCACGAACTACCATAATAGAATGGTAGTTGCTGCGCTCAATGGCAATTATCGGAATAGCTTTTGCCCTAGAATTCAAAATCAAGTATTCTGAAGGCCCTGCAAATACAATATCCACCTTTCTCGATAACAGTGCTGGTGCTGCTGCTGTAGGATTTTCTACAGGAAAAAACTCAATTTTTGTCTCTAATATCTCTTCTAATGTGGTACGAAAAAGCCCATAATCTCGTTGTAAATCTTTCATACCAACGACATCTGTAACTGCAAATTTTAGATTTTTTGGTGCAGTTATTGCCATTTTATCTGAGCTATTATTAGTAGAATTTACTCCTGTTGTACAGCCAGCTGTAAACAAGAGCGAATACCAAAGTAAGTTGCGTCGTTTCATGGGTTTGAATGATATTAGAGATGTAAAATTTCTTAGATGTTATTTAGTAACAAGTCTATTGGTTTTTTATATTTGTGGCTTCTGTAATATTACGGTAATAAATTTTATGAATTTGGAAATTCTGTTTGTTCAAAAATATTGGGTGCGTCCCACTTTGGAAAAGATGCCTGGCTATTATAAATAATGGTTCATCTTGCACACAAAAAAACCGCCCGCGCGGGTTTCATAAAAGCTTATAGTGTGGACATCATAATGCCCACTGTGGTCTATTCATATAAATTACGATGTCAAAAGGAGGGAATTGGGCTTCAACAAATGGAGATAAGAATTAGGAGTTTTAATTCATTTACTTCTAACTCTTAATTCCTAACTTTTTTTACAACTTTAGATTCCAAGCGGCAAAAGCTAAAGCACCCCAACCGGCTAAAAAAGCTACACCGCCTAGTGGTGCTATCGCTCCTAAGGATTTAATACCAGTTAAGCTAAGGGCGTATAAGCTACCTGAGAAAATAGCAATGCCAATGATGAAAAGCCATCCACTTATTACAAGGGTGGGTTGAGGAAATTCGGTGCGACTAATTAGTAATGCTACAAGAAAAAGTGCTAGAGCATGATACATTTGGTAACGAGCGCCAGTCTCAAAAATTTCTAGCGACCGCTCACTAATTTTTTCTCGCAATGCATGGGAAGCAAAGGCACCAGCAGCCACCGACAAACCGCCTAAAACGGCAGCTATGCTCAAAAAAATCTGCGTCATTAGACTTAGCCGTAAGTTGGTGTGGAATTTAACAAGTCATTGGATATCAATTAGACATCAAAATGATATGATATAGCCCCTTCTTCGTTCACCTTAAAGTTTGCATTGAATTCTTTAGCTTTTTCATCTAAAAATTGTCTGGCATTAGCTGCGGGTAGTTGTGACTGCATTGCAAAGCCCAAAACAGTTACACGCCCATGATTTTCTTGTAGCATCTCATAAAAAACCGATTGGAGGCGATCGCTAACTTGTTGATTAAGCGCCTTTTTTTCCTGCCGACTTTGACGGTATAATCCCAATGCTAACCATGTTCCCAGTGTTAGCGTTGGCACGCCAAAAATTAGACCACTAACAGCAGTATTATCAGCTTCATAAGTAGTATTGAGTGCAGGAAAATCATACTCATCTATGGGTAATATGATGGCTTTACGTGTAGCAAATTTTTCAAATAGCGATGTTGCTGATAGCGTTAAAAACATGAATCCGAGTGTCAGTAGCCAACCAGCAGCCAATTTTTCAGCAGTCTTCATAGTTCTACTTCAGATTTGAACTTTGTTAGGATTTTAACCTGACTTTTGCAAAGGTTCCAGGTTCCAGTATATTAATTTACTACTAGCGTAGGGGTAGCCCCTGGAATACCTACCAGTTTTAAGCCTTGAGATTGTCAAATCGCAGCAAAGGTATAATATTCATCTTGCTGCGACTTTAACCTTACTTACGTGTAGCTTCTAGCAAACGGGAAAAATAGAAGCGAGTCCGAGTCATCGACTCTCGTTGCAATGAAAAGCCATTACTTTCTAGAATTTTCACCACATCAGCCTCACGATGCAAATATGCACGAGTGGCTTTACTTGGCCCAGGAAAGAAACTGCCAATTTTCTTGAGAATAGTCAAAGCGCAAGTCTTTGGCGCAAAACTGAGAATTATCCGCGACTGTGCCAAAGAACAGAGGTGAGAAATCATCTCATCGGCTTTTTCTTGGGGGTAGTGGATGAGAACATCTAAGCAAATAACGGTATGATAACCACCACTTAACGATTCCAAATCCTGCACAGCAAAAGTAGGATTTTCGGCATTTCCCAAAGTTTTGATGGCTCTATCTTTGCCTTCTTCTACCATTTTTTCAGAAATGTCAGTAGCATAGATTTTGGCACCATCTACCGCTAGGGGAATGCTCAGGCTACCCATACCACAACCTGCATCACAAATTGATAACTCTGGTAAATTGTTATCCGCCTTCAGCCAGCCAAGAACAGTATCCACAGTTTGCTGGTGTCCATTGCGGATGTCTAATTGGATTTTGTTGACTTCGCCATCGCCGTAGATTCGCCTCCAACGCTCAAACCCTGTGGAATTGAAATACTCGCGAACAATCGTTTTATCGTCGGCTGCGTTCATAAACTTTGATCTTTAAGGGTTCCCAATGTTTAAAATTATCATTTATAGGAATCGATAAGAGCGGTCTTCCAGATTTTTCTAGTTTATTTACCAGTTCATTAATGCCCATTCTTTAAATGATTAACGGCTCAAGTTCACGATTATGCCATTGCCGCTGATGCCATTCTGCAACAAAGGGACGGACAATAAACTTGGGCTGTCCATCGCCTTTAACGTCAATGCGTAAACCTGAGTAAGGTCGTCGCTTCTGAGAACCTTGACCATTGCGACCAACGAAGAGATGCGATCGCGCCACTAATCTATTTTCATTTCCAAAAGTTTCCATCAAATCTGCACCCTCAGCCCTCTGTCGTCGCAGACTAAACCCACTACCGCCACAAACTATCCAGTGGATATGAGCATCAGCGTGTCCCGTATCCATTGTCTCAAGGTGTTCTAAGCAGTGCGCGTGACCATTTAATACTAAATCGACCAAAGCACGCCCCTGAGTTAGAGAACCTACTTTTTTAGCCACCGCATCCAGAACACCACGAAGGCGATCGCGAATGATCAGAGTTTGTGCTTGTTGCCACTTGGTCGCCTCAGTCACATAGGGAGGATGGTGGAAATAAATCACCCGTCCCCGAACTTCGGCAGTATTCCATGACTCAATTAATTTCTGCTTCAGCCATTCCAGTTGTTCAGTGTCAGTCACTATTGTTTTGTCAGTGGCTAGTTGCTTATCGATATCGACAATCATTTCTTCAATTTGTGACAGATTGGACTGCGAGTCGTCTAATAGGTCGGCTTCATGAGGCTTTTTGGGATCAAGCTTTGCTGAATTCTCAATGATTTGCAGCTTTTCTTGCTCTAAATCTTCACGACGTTTTTCCAAGACTTTGCGATCAAAGTCACCTTTTTTTGTTTTAGGTAGAGGTGGCGGATCGTTAAATGTATTAGAATCCAAGGCAAAGAAGTCAATACCGTTATAGCGAAAAGTGTAGTAACGATTGGGGAGACGGGTGAAGTGCCCAGGTTCATAGCCAAGACAACGACCTGTATCTGTCTTGGCTGTGTAGTGCTTATCTAAGTGGCTGGCCAACTCTCCCGGAAGTTGAAACGCCTGAAGATAGTCCAGAAAAGCCCGTGCGTAGGCATCACCTGTTCCTGAACCGTGCCAGCCCACATCTATGTCTAACCGCGATCGCAACAATCCACGAATGGGTAATGTTGTCAAGGAAGCCAAGCCCAATAAAATTGGCAAGTTATAGTAATCGTGATTTCCCGGTACTGGTAAAATGGGCAGCTTAAAAACCATCTGGTCATAGGCAATTCGTCTGGGATGCTCTCCACCCAAGATAAACTCTCGGTAAGGCTCGATAAAATTTTGCTGATAATACTCACTCGACCCTACTAAATAGATCACGTCTCCCGTGTGCAGCATAAAACGGCATTCATTGTGATGAGGCAGCAAGAGTTCAGCCACCTGTCGCTGAGGATTGTGTCCCCCGTGGCTTCCAGAACCACTATCACCGATAACTAAAAATGAGAACTCAGGATTGTCTGGTTGACTATCTTCCAACACCAACCGAGTTTGGTCGATGTTTCGTTCCACAATTAACGGGTCTTGCCACCGCACTCGCTGATTCATTTTACGAATCTTTTTGGCGATCGCTGGATCAGATACAAGTTTCAATGCAATTTACTCCTGAATCTTCAATTGAAAAGCAGCAGGGAAGCAAGGTTGCAACAAATCTTTCCCCTCTACCCCATGCCCAATGCCCAATGCCCAATGCCCCATGCCCCATGCCCAATGCCCCATGCCCAATGCCCCATGCCCCATGCCCAATGCCCCATGCCCAATGCCCCATGCCCTCATCCTGCTATATCTTTCATCTCAATAATCAAATTAGGGAGTCCCTCCAATTTTTCGGTAGGCTCAACTTCTTCGACTAATGGCACAAAAATTTTCAAACCTGCTGGTACACACTTAATTTCTACAGGTGTTGTACCCCATATTTCACCATCTATAACAACCTTTTGCGGTGGGTTAGTCGTAATTTTAAATTGTTTGGCTCGCAGGAAACCAATATCATTCCGTTCTGTTGCGTTGCCCGTAGAAGCTGTTTGGAATAGATGAAATGTAGCAGCGATCGCTCCTGCCTTGTTAGCTGGAGCTACAATCGTTAAATCTAGTAATCCATCATCATAAATCAGACCTGCTGGCCCCTGAGCTAAGACTGAAGTGGCAGGTGCGGCATTTGCTACTGTGACTGCACAGGCACTAGTTTTAATTATTTTGTCTTCAGTTTCAATTTCAACATCAAAATTTTTTAAGTTTCTTAATTGCTGGATTCCTGCCAAGATGTAGGCCATCATCCCAAAGCGATTCTTGGCTTCTCGGTCTGCCAGTTCTACAGTTTCAGCTTCAAAGCCGATACCTGCCAAGAGTACCATTGGCTGATCATTGCAATAAGCTACGTCTACATTGCGGGTTGCTCCTTGTAAAATAGTCTCACACGCACCTGCGATCGTGTCAGGAATTCCTAAAGCTGTGGCAAAAGCGTTTGCTGTTCCGCGAGAAATAATCCCAAATGGGATCTCAGTACCCATTACAGCCGCAGCAGCTGCTGAGAGAGTGCCATCTCCCCCCGAAGCAATGATTGCATCTACCCCTCGCTCTACTGCTGCATAGGCCAGTTCGTCAGCGTCGAGTTCTTCAGTTGTGAGATAAATATCTAAGTCAATATCTTGCTCTAATATTGCCCGAATTTCTGCTAGTTCTAGGTCTGGATCACCTTGACCCGCAACTGGATTAAAGATAAGGCAGGCGGAACGATTCATAAAGTATAAAAGCTAAACTTAGATCACTAAAATCCCAACTTATTTCTAGCATTCTTGGAAAAATTCGACTTCCTTCTGGCGACTGGTTTACCTTTGTTAAGGTTTATAAGTCTCTAGCGTCGAAACATCCCAATGCTGACACATATCTGTTATCTTTTGTCAATACTTAACTATCAAAATTTTGCTATGCGTCAATTATTACTATTTTGGGCAAGTATATTAACTCTCAGCAGTTTAAATATCCCCACAATGACAATAGCAAGTACAACTCCTGATTTACCTGAGATGCGCTTAGTTCAAAAGCTCAACTGCAATAATCCTCAAACTCAAGTAGCAATTAATGAATGTACGAAGTTCTTTTATCAGAATGCAGATAAAAAATTAAATCAAGTTTATCAACAATTGCTGCCTACGTTAGAAAGATATAGAAAACAGAAATTGATTGCTGCACAACAAGCGTGGATCAAGTTTCGAGATACCACTTGTGAGTTTGAGAGAAGCAGATACGAGGGGGGAAGTATTGCCCCTACTATTTATTTTGGTTGTCTAGAAAATACCACAAAACTGCGTACTCAACAATTACAGGAATATCTCAAATCCAACCCTTAATTGGATAAAAGTCAAACTCAATTTGTTGCCAACGAATAACCGCCACATCTGGAACAATTGACCGACCACCAAAAGTACAACGCAACTCTGGAAAAGCATAAGCGATTTGCCTCTCCTCTGTGACTTCATTAATCCCATAAATCAACTTAGCCTGAAGTCGGGAGTGGCGGGTTTTCGGCATTGGTTTCTGGATAATCTCACCATCAATATAAACGCTTGCAGGTTTTGTTTCTGGTAACTTCAGAAACTCCTCTAATGTTAGGGATGCAGATTTTGCAACACTCATGACTTCTGCTATTTGGAAAGTCCTGTATCTAGTTTATCAAGCTTTGGCACTGGAGAGATACAACAAGGCGATCGCTCATAGACAACGTTAACTTAAAAGCGATCGCTCTACCAATAACTTTAAACTACTGTCTTTGCAATAACCCCGCACTAATTTGATTAAGTATTATGGTTAAAGCTGAGATTGAAGAAAACTATAGCCGTGATCAAATCGTGGGATCATTCTGCAATTAAATCGATTTAGTTGATCAACAATATCAGGACTATCAAAGTCTTTTGAGTTTCGGTTAAGAAAACAGGCTAATTGTGGTTGATACTGACGCAGATGATTGATGACCGATGCATAGACAAAAGCATCTTGTGGCCTCAAATCATAAGTAGCTTCGCAGGACGCTGCCTCAATTAAGATATCGGCAGTAAGTGGAATAACTTCTGCAATGTTAAAAAACCGCTCTCGATAATCAACAAAACGTTGCCGTTCTTCTTCATTGCTCTGCACCATTAAGCTAGCAATATCTTGGATACTTTTGATCCGACTTATATAAGATACTGTACGTAAAAGCTGCCGCAACTCAGCATCGAGCAATTGCTGCAAATCCCGGCGACTTTTTGCCTGACGACTTAATTTCTCATGAGGTTCAGCAAGGCTATAAGCTGGAATAATAAGTTTTGCTTGCCCTGTTTCACAAAATTGCAGAATTTGCTCACAGCTTACGCACTGTTCTTGCTCAAAGACTAGTTCTAAAACGAAGTTGGTTTCAACGTAAATATTCACGCAACTGCCTTATGAGTAAACTTGCCTCCAGCTAAGGCAGCGTATAATCCTGAATCAATTAACCATTGCTGAGATTTATTTATATCTTCGGGGGATTTTTCAGAATGAATAATTTCTCCAAGCCAGGATGCAACAATTAATTCAAGGCTTTGCCCACTGATTTGATCAGCCTTAACTCCAGCCTGTTCAAAGTAACGATTAAGAATAGGTTGTGCATCAATGGTATAAGTTGGCTCGCTCTGATTTAGTCGGACATTAGCATCAGTCCATAAATAAAATCGATCAGGAAACACCATTAGAAAATAAGGAGCCATTGGAAAAGTTAAGCTTCCGTGTGCAAGGATATTGCGTCGAAGTCTTGCTGCCCATTCTGGTGATGCATTGAGTTTATTCTTAACCTCGACGACAAGAGTAAGTTGACCATTACGGTTGTCAACTGAGAAATCCCAACCAGAATCAGAGTTAGCAGTCATGGATAAAGCCCACTTAAGGAGACTAACTACTCAATATTTTGACGCAAAATGTCATCAGGCGTATTCATTAAAGAAAACCCGCGCGATCGCTAATGTTGAACAAGCAGATGTCAAACTACTATATCTAGCAGAAAAATAGTAGGTTGGGTTGAGCAATAGCAAAACCCAACAAATAGTTGATAATCTTTGGTTACTCTGCGGGAAGCATCTACATCAGTTTTAATTTTTAGCCTTAACCTAAAAGTTGGATTTAATAAGCAAAATGGCTTATGACTTCCTCAAAATGGCATTTGACTTAATCAAAATGGCATTTGACTTACTCATTTCAGTGTTTTCCGCAAGTCAAATGGCTTATGACTTAATCAAAATGGCATTTGACTTACTCATTTTGGTGTTTTCCGCAAGTCAAATGGCGTTTGACTTACTCAAAATGCCTTATGACTTACTCAAAATGGCATTTGACTTACTCATTTCGGTATTTTCCGCAAGCAAAATGACTTATGACTGACTCGAAATGCTTTATGACTTAGATGCGATCGCACCTGCATCTGGGAATCCTGGGAAATTGGATTGATGAAGCAACTTGCAACCCAGCTTGCAATCGCCTGAAGCTTTTGGTAAAGAATTGTAATCTAAAATCCCAAATTCAAAACCTAAAATTAGTATGAGTCCCTGACTACGGTAGTCTAGATCAGAGTGAATTTATCGCCTGGTTTGATATATTGTTTTATGACTTCAGTTGTTTATAGTCCCCCCCGCACTATTCGTATTGGTTCACGCAAAAGCCAACTTGCTCTGGTTCAGACCTACTGGGTACAAGAGCAACTCAAGAAAAGATTCCCTGATATCACCTTTGAAGTCCACACCATGTCTACCCAAGGCGATAAAATCTTGGATGTAGCCTTAGCCAAAATTGGCGATAAAGGACTTTTTACTAAAGAACTTGAAGTTGGAATGCTCAATCAAGAGATTGACTTTGCCGTTCATTCCCTCAAGGATTTGCCGACTCACTTACCAGATGGGTTAACACTAGCAGCAATTACTGAACGGGAAAACCCAGCAGATGCATTAGTGGTGCATGAAAAGCACAAAGATAAACAAATCGATACTTTACCCGCAGGTGCAGTAATTGGTACATCTTCGCTGCGGCGGTTAGCACAGTTACGCCACCACTTCCCCCACTTTACATTTAAAGATGTGCGAGGAAATTTAATTACCCGGTTGGCAAAATTAGACACAGGCGAATATGATGCCCTAATTTTGGCAGTAGCAGGGTTAGAAAGATTGGGAATGCACGATCGCATTCATCAAGTCATACCCAAAGAAATCTCTCTCCACGCCGTTGGACAAGGTGCTTTAGGGATAGAATGCCGTGCTGATGATCATGAATTGCTATCTCTACTCAAAGCGATCGAACATCCCCAAACACGCGATCGCACTCTTGCCGAACGATCTTTTCTACGCTCTCTAGAGGGCGGTTGTCAAGTACCTATTGGTGTAAATACAGAAATATTGGGGGATAATCTGACCTTAACAGGGATAGTCGTCAGCGTAGATGGGCAAAAGTTCGTACAAGATACCGTTACTGGAAAAGCCAATAATGCCGAAGCAGTAGGCATAGAACTAGCACATCTGTTGAGAGAACAAGGAGCGCAAGAGATTCTATCAGAAATTTTTGCAGTAATTCAGCGTGGTTCCTAAGCAATTGGGCAAGCCGATGTGATTAGATAAGAATTGATCGCGTTGGTCGGGATCATAGAGTTGATTTGACAATATAGACTCAGGGAAGCAAAAATTACCATGCGGATTCTATTTGTTGCAGCAGAGGCAGCACCCATTGCGAAAGTAGGAGGAATGGGTGATGTTGTCGGAGCATTACCTAAGTTTTTGAGAGAAATGGGGCATGACGTGCGGATATTTTTGCCTTACTATGGATTCCTCCCAGACAAAATGGAAATTCCCAAAGAACCCATCTGGCGCGGATCTGCCATGTTCCAGGAATTTGCTGTTTACGAAAGCGTTCTGCCTGGTACTGATGTTCCCTTGTATTTATTTGGACATCCCGTCTTTTTACCCCGCCGCATTTACTCTGGAGAAGGTGAAGATTGGCGGTTTACCTTGTTTGCCAACGGTGCAGCCGAATTTGCCTGGAATTACTGGAAGCCAGAAATTATCCATTGCCACGATTGGCACACAGGGATGATTCCCGTGTGGATGCACCAAGATCCTGATATCACCACAGTATTTACCATTCATAATCTGGCTTATCAAGGGCCGTGGAGTTGGTATTTACAAAAAATTACTTGGTGTCCCTGGTATATGCAAGGACACAATGTAATGGCGGCGGCGGTGCAATTTGCCAATAAGGTAAATACAGTTTCGCCAACTTATGCCGAGCAAATCAAGACACCAACTTATGGTGAAACATTAGAAGGTTTGCTGTCCTTTATTAGCGGTAAATTATCTGGGATTATCAACGGTATTGATACTGAGGTTTATAATCCAGCTAATGACAAATACATTGCCCAAAACTTCACTGCTGATACTCTAGAGAAACGCAAGGCTAACAAAATTGCTTTGCAAGAAGAGGTAGGATTAGAAGTTAACTCCAAAGCCTTTTTAATTGGGATAGTTACCCGATTAGTGGAACAAAAAGGTATTGATTTGATATTACAAATCCTCGATCGCTTCCTATCCTATACTGATGCACAAATTGTACTGTTAGGGACAGGCGATCGCTACTATGAAAGCCAAATGTGGCAGATGGCATCCCGCTTTCCCGGACGCATGGCAACTTACCTACTGTACAACGATGCCCTGTCTCGCCGCATCTACGCCGGCACTGATGCTTTCTTAATGCCTAGTCGGTTTGAACCTTGCGGTATCAGCCAAATGATGGCTTTGCGCTACGGCTCTGTACCCATTGTCCGCCGCACAGGTGGATTAGTTGACACCGTAACGCACTACGACCCCGAAAATGCAGCAGGTACTGGTTATTGCTTTGACCGCTATGAACCGCTAGACCTTTTCACCTGTATGATCCGCGCTTGGGAAGGCTTCCGTTTCAAACCGCAATGGCAAGAACTCCAAAAACGCGGCATGAGTCAAGATTTTAGTTGGCATCAATCTGCCAAGCAGTACGTGAATTTGTACAGGTCAGTTTACGGTTTGCCAGAAGAAGAAGAAACAGCACAACCAGAGTTAGTGTTAAACGAGGCAGTCACCACTAGCAAGTCCTAAACCGTCTGTAGGGTCGTAAAGGTGTACGACTCTACTATTTTGTGACTCGTTGTAGAATTGTTTAGATTAGCCTGAAGATGCTAATCATAAGTTTTTTTCTCAGAAACTTGGCAAGTTTAGATTTGACGAACATGATCTAAAGTTTGTGCTGGGTTGTTTAGCTATCCAGACGATATCTAAATACAAATTCAAGTTTGCAACATCTTTCAAATTGGTATAACTCATAAAATCTGCCAATTTTAGATTTTGTGAATGCCTCTCATCTTTCTGATTTAAGTTAATGAAGATACTATAAAGGTTATAAAAATTTTTTGTAACCTTGTAAATATTAAGAACAGGCAATTGTATATTAATTTTGGTGTTGATAAATTAAGTAGGTGGGAAAATTTATAACTATGTCATTGCGAATGGAACGTTTGCGCTTGCGTCTCGTAGAGAAGCGAAATGAAGCAATCGCAAGGGTTTCGATGTTTTCACATTTTGTTACATAGTTCGGCTTATTTCAGCCAACCTACTTATACTTTAAATGCTATTACAAAAAACTCAGACGCAGCCTATTTATAATATTCCTTCAATCAGAAATTATCGATGGTCAACTCATCTTGATTTATTAAGAGGATTAGCTTCTTTATTAGTTTTTATTGGTCATGTGAGACTTTTATTCTTTATAGAATATTCAGAAATTAGTAATCCCAGTTTTTTGATCAAAAGGTTAGTTTTTTTAACAGGATTGGGTCATCAATCTGTAATGATTTTTTTTGTTCTCAGTGGATTTTTTATTTCAGCTAGTGTCCTCAGAACGATTCAGCAAAAAAAATGGTCATGGACTAATTATTTAATAACTCGTTTAACACGTTTATATATAGTATTAATTCCTGCTTTATTGCTGTCCTCTTGTTGGGATTTTCTGGGTATAAAAATCTTTGGTACTGGACAAGATAGTTTTTATGGAGAAAAGTTTCACAACGGTCATTTAGCGACTTATAAAATTTTAGAAAATTTCACCTTTCAAAACTTTTTGGGAACAATAGCTTTTTTACAAACAATTTTTGTAGACTTATTTGGTTCTAATAAGGCAGTTTGGAGTTTAGCCTATGAATTTTGGTACTATATACTTTTTCCTTTAATCATCCTATTGTTTTGGGTTAAATCGTTAAAATTACGTGTTTTCTACGCTGTTTTAACTTCAGCTATATTATTAATGGTAGGTTCGGAAGTTAGAATTTACTTTCTTGTTTGGCTGATGGGAGCATTAATTAATATATGTCCTACTTCCAAATTTATTAATAACAAGAACATCCTAAATTCACTCACTCTTTTATCTATCCTAATGCTATTCATGGCTTTAGTAGTTGCACCTCGGATATTATCTAGCCGAGAGATAGGAGATTTTTTAATAGGGATTTCTACTGCTGTTATGATATATTTTGTAGTTAATAATCGTAGTCAAATAAGACAAGAAGGAGCATACGAAAAACTCTCTAAAGGTTTAGCGGGATGTTCATACACTCTTTATCTAGTCCATATGCCAATACTGTGCTTTATCAGAGCCTGTGTAATTGGCGATCGCCCCTGGGAACCAGATATTCTACACTTATTATTGGCACTAATTATAATTGTATTTGTATTTTTGTATGCGGTTGCGATCGCACATCTTACCGAAGCAAAAACAGACAGGTTTAGAAACCTAATTATGTCTTGGATAAAAAATAGACGTTTAAACCAAGCTTAGATATTAATAGATAAAGTCCACAATTTTCCTTGCTAGCCTTTGTTTTTTAATCTAAAATTACATAAAAATACGTCTGCTTCTTCTTTTGTCAAGAGTTGATTGAAGCTCACCACTTATCGTTGTAATATTTAGAATGTTTATATACGAGCAACTTTAAGAACAAAGAACTCGTAAGACATCATCCGCAGGAGTAATCAGTAGGAGTCAGAAAATTGATAGACGTAATGGAATTTTTTCAGCTAAGTGCTGGTAATTGGCGATCGCAACGTGTAACTCATCACCTAGCCTTTAAACGCTCAGAGACAGGAGAATCGGATATACAGGTAGAAGCTCTAGCTAGCGATCATCCAGAAGTCATCGAGCTGTGCCAGTATCATCAGATTGACCCCAGCCTCTCAGTGGGAGGATCAAGGGTGTGTTGGCTAGGCACAATGGCTTGGGATAGAGAGAATGATGAGAACCATCAGGGAAAAACTATATTTGCGATCGTGCCTGATGCCGATAATCCCAGGCAAGGCAAGTTACTTCGTGAAAGAGGCTACGCGGAAATTGTGCCTGTAGTCGGTCTTTTTCATATAGATGATGAAGATGGACTCGTGCTGACAACCGAATACGAAACAATGAGTTCCATTGAGCGATTCTGGTTCGCAAGTCCAAATCTCCGGCTACGAACCAGTACAGTGAAACGGTTTGGAGGCTTCAGCACTGCATCCTTTTGTAGTGAAACCCGCATTGAGACTTCTGTTGAGGTATCCAGCACAGAAGAAGCAACATCCAAACAAGCCCAGGATGTTTTGGAAGTAAGACAGTTTTATTCTGTTTTGGGCTGGTGAATGATTCTCAACCAGAGTGATGCTTTTACTCGTGGCCGAGATTATCTGTATCTGGTACAGGGATTTGCCCTAGAACCGGGGATGGTGGATGTGTTCGATAACCTGCGCGATCGCATCCCCATTTGCACTTGGATTGGCGAGAATATTAACATAGTTAACGCTCAGATCAATGCCTACCTGAAAATCTGTCATGAGTGCTTTCATCACCAAGAGCGTCGCCACATCCAAATTTTTGCAGTACCCATCGCTCAATCCTTCGGCATAGATGGTCTGTGCAACATTCTCACAAATCCAATCACCATTCTGGTAGATGTTGGTCGAGTTGCACCTAGAGACTGGTTGGGTGTAGTCGTTCATGAATACGCCCATGCCCATCTAGGAGGCTCCGGTCATAATCAGCAGTTTGCTGAGATTTTATCTCATCTATGTTTAGGACTGGGATTGGAACCACCCTATTGGAAGGCAGACATGGAAGCAACTTTGCGTAGTTGGCCTTACTGTAAATCAACCATAGATCCCCTGGAATTTTGGATAGGCCACTGAAGAAGGCAGGGGGACAGGGAAAATAACTATGCCCCATTGCCTAATTATTTAAATTAATTTCTTTTGCTAAATGTTAAAAATTATTGCTTCAGTTTCAAAAGGTGAAGCTTAATCTTTTAATGTAATATGTGAACAAGCTTTTAGTCATTTAGCCTTGGTTAAGTTTCGTAAAACTTTATCAGAATCTGAGTTTCTGATCCAACTACTCCCTTAATATATGATTTAAAGTTGTTAACTTTAATTAAGAATATGGAGGCCTTATAGTGGCAATTCCTCTGTTAACATATGACCCTTCAAGTCAGAACCAGCGTGTAGCTGCGTATGAAGTACCGGGTGATGAACAGCCCAGGATTTTTTCTACAGACAATCTGCTTTCTCCGTCAGATTTAGGTAATCTGATTGAAGCAGCATATCGTCAAATTTTCTTCCATGCCTTTGCTGCCGATCGCGAACCATTTCTAGAGTCCCAACTCCGTAATGGACAGATTACAGTGCGGGACTTTATTCGGGGATTACTGCTTTCTAATACCTTTAAGAAAAGCTTCTACGACCTCAACAGCAACTATCGCTTTGTTGAGCATATAATCCAGAAGGTTCTAGGACGCGACCCATACAACGAGCGGGAAAAAATCGCTTGGTCAATTGTAGTCGCTACCAAAGGTATTAAAGGTCTTGTTGATGAAGTGCTGAACACTGAAGAGTACCTAAGTAATTTTGGATACTCAATAGTACCCTATCAGCGCCGTCGCATACTGCCATCCCGCGCCCAGGGTGAGTTGCCATTCAACATTAAATCTCCGCGATACGATGCTTACCACCGTGCTAAACTGGGCTTCCCCCAAATCATTTGGCAGGTAGAAGTACGCAGATTCATCCCACAAGACAAAAAGCCCAAAGCTGGAGATCCATCTCTATTCCTGGGTATGGCACAAGAGATCAATGCAACTGGCAATACGCCACAGAGAATCTCGTCATTCAACATCGATATCGAAAAGTCTGTACCTTATCGGCAACTGGCAGGAATCAAGTAACGATTTTTGTCCGGCGGCTGGCTAGTACATTGCTTTGATCATTTTATAGCGTGCATAAGTCATGGGTTATGTAGGAGTTTCATTTAGGTATAACTAGTGAAACAGACTCTATCCCATGTCTGATGCACGCTAGTTGTTTATGGGCATTGGGCATGGTTATTTCTGAATACCCAATGTCTGTAAAATAGCGTTAGTTTCAGGCGTGGGATGAGTTTAAAGTTAAAGTGTAGTTCGTCTTTTTAACATCTCCAAAAGTTTTGTAAAGTGGGCGGGAGGAGTCGCTGTCACCTCAATGAACTCCCCAGATAGGGGATGCTGCAATTTTAGTCGCCAAGCGTGCAGTGCTTGACCGGGCAAATTTACCCCCACTGAATGACCAGAACTATAAACTGGGTCGCCGACTATGGGATGACCCATTTTGGCGCTGTGGACGCGAATTTGATGGGTACGTCCAGTTTCTAATTGAAAGTGAATTAAGGTGAAGTTACCAAGGCGTTCTAATATTTGCCAATGAGTCACGGCTGCTCGTCCGCCTTGTTCAACTGGTATAATCGCCATTTTCTTGCGGTCTTGGGGATGGCGACCAATGGGAAAGTCAATTGTGCCGGTTTCAGTTTTTGGCGCACCGTAAACCACGCCCAAGTATTCTCGCCGTGCGGTTTTAGCTTTGAGTTGTGCCTGTAGATGATGATGGGCAAGTTCTGTTTTAGCGATCGCGATCGCTCCCGTTGTATCCTTATCCAATCGATGTACGATTCCTGGACGTTGGACTCCGCCAATTCCTGGTAAATTGGGACAGTGTGCTAACAAAGCATTTACTAAAGTGCCATCTGGATGACCGGGTGCGGGATGGACAACTAAACCTGCGGGTTTGTTGAGAATGAGTAACTGGTCGTCTTCATAGAGGATATCTAAGGGGATATCTTCTGCTTGTAACTCTAAAGGTTTGATTGCTGGGATTTCGAGAGTGATGCGATCGCCTAACTTGACATTGATTTTCTTAGATGTACAAACTTTGTCGTTAAGCTGGACATTACCTTGTTCGATTAACTGTTGGATGCGGGAACGGGATAAATCTGGTAATTCTTGGGAAAGGTAACGGTCAAGGCGATCGCCCAAACCATCACTATTTTCTTGGATTTGTAAATTAAATTCGGTCACAATTGCTCTGGATAAGTTCCCCTTTCTTTAAGTAAAGCGCGGCTTTGCTGGTTTTTCGGCAAACATCACAATTCACTATTTTACATCTGTTCTTTTACCCATTTCCGAAATGCTCTGATTGCTGTACTTGTTCCTGTGGTTCGTCCCATTTCTACAAATTTGGGAATCAGTTCAGCGATCGCAAAAGTAGGAAATGTAGGGCTTGTCTCAGACTTGACATATTGTTCATCTTGCAGCAAGTTAATCTCTAAGCTTTTGTTTTCATATCGCCAGATTTCAGGTACTCTCAAAGCCTGATATGCACTAATTTTGGTTCTAGAAGTAAGATCAATTTCAATTGCTAAATCAGGAGGAGGGTCAACAGTTAAGTTGATTCTATCTTTTCCAATCATTAGCTTATAGTTTTGAATATAGAAACAATCATCAGGTTCAAGACCTGCACTTAAATCTTTTCGCTTAAAGGTAGTTGAACCTAGAGATTCCCAATTCAGATCAAGTTCATCTAACAAGACTTTTACTAAGTCTCCAATTATTACCTTACCTCGTTCATGTTCTGGTAATGGAGCCATAATTTCTAGCGTTCCTTGGCTGTATGCTACTCGACTCCCACGATGCTCTCCTAACTCATTGAGAATTGCTTCAAATACTTGCCAACTCACATCTTCCAGGATTATTCTTTCTCCTGGCTGAACTCGAATTTGTCTGAGTTGAAGTGTAACCATAAGATGTTAAGTGTTAAATAATTTATGAAGAAGAACTCAGAAGTCAGGAGTCAGAATTCAGGAGGAATACAGTACGAGTGGGCAAAACAAATTTCAAAATTATTCTTTGTTAAAACTCCATATCTTTATGGGTAGATTATTCTGTATTCTGGTTTAAGGAATTCCTGCTTGTTGAAAAATTTGTTCGGCTGTAATTTGCAGTCCTTCGAGTAGGGAATCTTCTAAAATATCTGCACCACTTTTTGTTTGAGGCGGTGCATCAGGATAAAAAATAGTGACTGTTTTCGCTTTTGCATCCACAACCCAAACTCTCATGACACCTGCATTAAGGTAATCTGTAGCTTTTGCGCTCATTTCTCCAAAACTTTGGTCGGGAGAGATAATTTCAATAACTAAATCTGGAGGGATCGGACAAGGTTCATCCTCGATTAATTCACTGTTGAGCCGAGAATAAGAGACATAAAGCAAATCTGGTACTGGTGCCCAATCTCGACCTTTACGTTTTAAAGTAACTGCCCACTCGATACCAACCTCACCGCGATTTTGCGCCCATTGAGTTAGAAGTATACTCAGAGCCAGGGTTAATCGTGAATGGAATCTTTTTGGTGACATTTTGGGTTTGGCTTCGCCATCGACTAATTCGTAGGTAATATCCCCGTCCGGTAGTGCGAGGAATTCTTGTAGTGTGATTTGAGATTTGACTTGAGTCATCGTCGCTATCTCCCTGTACAAAATCACGCTTTGTTTTGAATCTAAGGAAGCCAGAAGTTCCTGACTTATCTCAAATTTAAAATTAGCAATTATATAACTAATATGTATATTATGACTTGTAAAGATGAGATATATCGCGTCTATTTAACGTATGCCAATTTAGTAGAAGCAAATGCGATTAATTTTATACAGTAAACCTGGATGTCATTTATGTGAGGGTTTGCAGGAAAAGCTAGAACAAATCCAAAATCTTAGTTTTGAGTTGGAAATTCGGGATATTACGACTCGTGAAGATTGGTTCGGTGCGTATCAGTATGAAGTGCCAGTACTTTATTTATCGAACCGCAGAGGCGTAGAGGGGACAGAGAAAGAAAATTTGCGTGAGTCACCTTTGCCGCGTCCTTCTCCTCGTGCTAGTGTGCAGCAGTTGGAGCAAATGTTACGTAAGTATTTAGCCAATTAGAAAAAAATAATGCAGAATAAGCGCAAGATAAGCATCTGACGAGGGTTTACAAGATGAAATTGCGGGAATTACTAACAGCAGTAGATAGTGTTGAGCAATTGCCTAACCATCCGGCTTTAGAGGATGTGGAAGTTAGGGGTTTGAAGACGAATTCTCATGCTTGTGGTGTAGGAGATTTGTTTATTGGGATGCCAGGAACGCGGGTTGATGGTGGGGAATTTTGGCAAAGTGCGATCGCATCGGGTGCTGTAGCTGCGATCGTCTCTCCCGAAGCCGCACAGAAAAATCCTCCTACAAATGGAGCGGTGGTCATCAGTGCAAGTAACATGACTCAAGCTTGTGCCCAGATAGCTAGTGCTTTTTACGGTTATCCTGGGCAAAAACTCAAACTGGTAGGCGTGACTGGTACGAATGGCAAAACTACAACTACTTATCTAATTGAATTTTTGCTGATCAAAGCTAATCTATCTACAGCTTTGATGGGAACTCTTTACACTCGTTGGGCAGGTTTTGAGCAAACTGCTACCCACACTACGCCCTTTGCGGTGGAACTGCAACAGCAGCTAGCTGAGGCTGTAAATGCTGGTAGTGAGTTTGGGGTAATGGAAGTAAGTTCCCACGCTTTGGCGCAAGGTCGAGTGTTAGGTTGTCAATTTGAGGTAGCGGTGTTCAGTAATCTTACCCAAGACCATCTCGACTACCACAGCGACATGGAAGATTACTTTACTGCCAAAGCGTTATTGTTTAGCTCTGATTATCTCGAGGGACGGGCGATAATTAATGCTGATGATGACTATGGAAAGCGGTTAATTGCTTCGTTGGATTCCGAACGGGTTTGGAGTTACAGTGTCAACGATAACAGCGCTGATTTATGGATGAGTGATTTAAGTTATGAGCCGAATGGTGTCAGTGGTACATTACATACACCAAAAGGTGACGTGGCTTTTCGATCGCCTCTAGTCGGACAATATAATTTAGAAAATCTCTTGGCAGCTGTCGGAGCAGTTTTACACTTAGGTCTAGATTTGCAGTTTGTGGCATCTGTGATACCTGAGTTTCCCGGTGTTCCCGGACGGATGGAACGGGTACAGATTACTCCTGAGCAGGATATTAGCGTGATTGTGGATTATGCTCACACCCCCGATAGTTTAGAAAATTTGCTGAAAGCTGCACGTCCGTTTATCCCTGGTAAGATGATTTGCGTGTTTGGTTGTGGAGGCGATCGCGATCGCACTAAGCGGCCAAAAATGGGTAAAATCGCTGCTGACTTAGCTGATGTGGCGGTGGTGACATCAGATAATCCCCGGACTGAAGACCCAGAACGGATTTTGGCGGATATTTTGGCGGGAATTGCCCAAACAGTGCAGCCAATGGTAATTTGTGATCGAGCGATCGCAATTCGGACTGCTATTCTACAAGCACAACCTGGTGATGGAGTATTGCTTGCTGGTAAAGGTCACGAAGACTACCAAATACTCGGTACTGAAAAAATCCATTTTGACGACCGAGAACACGCACGCGACGCTTTACACCAAAGACTGAACATCCAAGCTTAATTCCAAGTAGGGACGCACAGTTAGCTAGCTGTGCTACCCTAAAATGTGTATTGCACATAATTAAAATCAGTTATAATTTTGCGTTCATGTTTCTTTCCGTGGGAATTTTGTAAAAGATCCACACATAAAGGTGAAAATCGAAGACAGAATTATTTCTTGCTTCATCCTTGTTCTGCTTGACTCATGAATGTTTTTCTGGCTAAGGATCTGTCTGTTTATCAACTGGTTATGGGAGTGCAAGCGCCTCCTAAACCATTGTCCCTCAGTCCTGCGACTCTGCTATCACTGCTGAGAGCGCAAATTGACTTACTAATTGAGCAGCAAATTGCAGCCACTTTATGGGTGAAGTTACCACCAGAAAAAATTTGGCAATCAGAATTAGCGCGTTATCAATCCTCGGTGGGTGCATCTAGTCTCATTTATACTTTCAAGATCGAGGAGAAAGGGAGAGAGGGAGATGCAGGAGGAGAGGGAGAAAATACTCCTTTATTCCCCCATCATGTCCACGTTCACCTACCATCAAATAGCCAACTGCGACGGGAAAACTTTCTGATGGTATTATCGCCTCAGTTTTGCAGTTTAATTTTGGCTCATCGACCACTTAAAAAACGCAAAAATCAGACATCAGGGAAGGTAAATACTAATAAAAACCAGCCGTTGCTGATTATAACTACTGTTGAAGGGAGAGTAATTCAGCAAGTATTAGATGGGATTCAACAAGCGATTGCGCCAGAATCATCCCCAATTTTACCTGCTAGTTTTATTTGTCCAACTGTGCCCCAAGCCGCACTTATGAATCAACTGTTGGCAAAACAACTCCTGCGACAAGATGAAATTAATCGTCAAGTTATCACAATACGCACTACCAAATTGCAGCAGCAGAATCAAGAACTGCACAATAAAGAGCAACTCAAAGATGAATACTTGAAAAATGTATGTCAGGAACTGCGTACACCTTTGACGCACATGAAAACAGCGCTCTCGTTATTGAATTCCCCCAATCTTAAACCACCGCAGCGACAACGTTATTTACAAATGTTAAATACCCAGTGTGATCACCAAAATTCCCTGATTACTGGTTTGGTGGAACTGGTACAGCTAGAACGGAATTTGGAAGGCAGGAGTTTGGAGTCGGTGCGTCTCTCAGATATTGTGCCTGGAGTAGTCAGTACCTATCAAACTATAGCCCAAGAAAAAGGCATTATCCTAGCCTACACCGCACCCTCTGAACTCCCATCTGTTTGGTGCGTAAGTGGTGGTCTGAGGCAAATTGTGATTAATATACTGCACAATAGTATTAAGTTTACCCCGCAAGGGGGTCAAGTATGGGTGCGTGCCCGTGTTCAAGGTAACTATGTCCAATTAGAATTCCGCGACACAGGTATCGGTATTCCCGAAAACGAGATTCCCAAAATCTTTGACCGTTTTTATCGTGTGCGTACAGGCGGAACTGAAGATTATGGTGGTGCTGGGTTAGGTTTAACAATTGTACAGCAGTTACTACTACGCTCTGGTGGTTCCATTTCTGTGAAAAGTAAATTATGTGAAGGTTCCACTTTTACAGTGCAACTAGCCAGTATTAGTAATACCCCAGGTGCGTAGGCATCGCTACAGAAAATGAGTGATGAGTTATAGTTATAATTCTTGCTTATTGCTAACTTCCAACGGCAGGAAAATCGTCAATACTTCTCCATATTGGGGACGCTGGCGCACGATCAGTTTCCCACCGATCGCTTGAAACAAATGCTTGGTTGCGGCCATATTCAAACTAATCGTACCTGTTTCGGGTTGAAACATCAGCAGTTGACCAAGTGCTTTGCGAATTGGCGGCGTTGCAGGTGTAGCGGCTTTACTTGAATCTTTGCATCTGAATTGGGGCGATAATTGTAACTTCAGTTGATCTCCAGCTGGGATAACTTGTACTTGAATATGGCTGCCAGGAGGTAAGCTACGAGTGAAATTCTCGATTAAACCAGTGAGTACCTGATCCAACATAATGGGATTGCTTACTACTGTTGGTAGTTGCTGGGGTAAAACAACATTTAAAGTTAAGTTCCGCCGATGCGCTGCTTGTTCCCAACGGGGAATGCTCTGCTGCAATACTTGATCTAAAGACATCGGCGTGAGTTGAGTTTTTGAAGATTTTGCTGAGGTAGTAGTTTCCAATTCTGCCGCCTTAAACAGCAACTCCATCCGGTCAATTTGCTCGGTACACTCATGATCGATAATTTTTAAGCGATTGATCACGCTGGCATCTAAGTCTCGCCGCTTCAGCAGCAAGCGAGTCATAGTGCGAATAGTTGTTAATGGAGTGCGGACTTCGTGAGCAAAGGCTTGCAGCAATTCTACATCAGGATTTGGGGATTTGGGTATTGGGTATTGGGCATTGGGCATTGGACATTGGTTATCCTCCTTGTCCCCCTTGTCCCCAGTTCCTAGTAAAGAGTCCCTAGTCTTGTCTGGTTCTGTTAATTCCTGAAGCAATAACTGGCTGAACTGAATCATGATCCGGTAATCTGGTGCTACCGGATAATACTTTTGGACTAATTCATCCAGACGGGCAAAAAATTCTGGATTAGCCAGCATTACCCTTGCTCCTAGCGATCGCCAAGCCTGCTGTACTACTTCTGGCTCAAAAGAAAATGAAAAGCTTTTTTTACCGTTTTTGTGTGTTACTAAAACCAGTACTAATCTAAATTTATCTGTAAAAACCAAGCAAAACTGCTCTGCCGTTAGCGGATCAGCAGGTAGTAAGGGAAGTACCGAGTCATGAGAAGCGATTTCATCATCTCCAGATGCGTTGGCATAGCCCGCACTTCCACTTACTTCGACTGCGCTACTTCGGTTGCGCTCAGTACAATTCAGTATAAGTGGTTCAGTGACCACCACAGGCATTGCATCAGGTATCTGAAATGGCATCAGTGCCAAGGGGTTAAATGGTTTTACCGTAAAAGTTACTGTTTGTAGGCTTTCAATCAGTTTTTGCTGACTAAATAGAAATGCTGGTGCAGCTAAAACTAATCCTTGGGTTGTGTCTTTTGAAACATTTGCTAAAGTATTTAATAGCAAATGTTCTGTTGCTGCTAGGCTGACACGCCACTGCCGCTCTGCTTTCGCAGCTAAACATTCAGCCACACTTGATTGATTTTGGGCCAAGATTTCGCTCAGACTTGGCAATATCCATTTGTACACAGGCTTTCACCCCTTAATTCAAGAGCGACTAACAGGGTCTAGGGTAGACATTTCACTACTACTTAAGAGGTTATAGTCTTTTGTGTACTGTTGACAGTCGTAGAACCGAACAATTCGGGCGGAATTTCCTCTGTCATGAGTTATTGCAAACGTAAGCGTTCAGGTTGACTATTGAAAACCCAGTCCCCAGTCCCCAGTTCCCAGTTCTCTTTACACCTTCCGCATATTGTTACTGATGGGGTCAAAACCTCTAGAAAAGCGGGTGCTTTCATCGTAGGAGGCACCAGTTAAATCCGCTCCATATAACTTGGCATAGTTGAGTTTAGCTCCCCGCAGATTCGCTTCATTCAGTTTGACACCGCTCAAATTCGCTCTAGTCAAGTTCGCTTTGGCTAAGTTAGCTCTACTCAAATCTGCTCCCCAAAGTTTAGCTTTAGCTAGGTTAGCTCCACTCAAGTCAGATCCCCATAAATTGATTCCAGGCAAATAGGCTCCAATCAGCTTGTCCCTACTTAAGTTGACTGCTGGAAAATATCTTTCCCCTGCGGCAAAACGCCGTTTCAATTCCTCAGCCTTCATAATAACTAGGTTAAATCAATACTTTCAGCTTACATCTTCTGATTTTTATTAGCTTTCTAATCAGGATTTACGCAGCGATGATTGGTCATTGCGAACGAAACGCAGTGGAATCTTAGCTTTGTGCCAATTGAGTAACTTCTGTTGGTCATAACGGTCATGATAATTCATAGCCTTACCCTCACCTGCGGGAATGCTATCAAGGTAACAATTTAGTCTGCTTGACTGGAATAAGTTCAAACTCGAAAGTACTGAGCAAACGGTCGTTAGCATAGACTTCTATTTTATAGTTACCAACCGGATCGCCAGGAGCGATCGTCCAAAAATTCTCAATTACACCGTTTGGAGGCGACTGTGTGCGCCGCGTCACCGATGTAGTGCCGTCTGCTGATATTGAGAAGTCTTCACCATTATCTGTACCCCAAGTTTCTGGAGGTTTTGGTAAACGCAAAACTTCGCGCCATTTTACTTCACCTTGGTAGTCTTTGAGTTTAATTCGCCATCCGTAGGCGTTTCCTTCTTGAAGTGGCACTCTTGTTGTCTGGAAAATGGTAACGTTCCCTTTGGAGTCAACTCTTTTCAGTCCGAATTCAGCGTTAATAACAGTAATCTGTTTTGCATTTGTTGGCGCAGGAGCTGATATAATGTTTTCTACAAAAACAGAAGTAGCGTTCATCGGTTCAGAAGCTATGACCCCAGATGTTAGCCAAGAAGAAACTAGCACAGCAATAGTAAGCCAAATTCTCATTAGTATGGTTTTCCTGTCAGACTTTTGGTAGTTATATCATGTCTGCTTAATCACTTACGATGTGTCATTGGGAATGCAACGAAGTGGAATGTAGATGCGTTGGCATAGCCTTTCGTAGAGAAGCGCTTTTTCTATAGAATTTTTAACAATACCTGTGCTATACTTGAGGGCTTTCGTTACTGTCTAATGAACTTTTCAAACATCCTCTAAGCCCTAACACACTCTACTAGCGCTAATTTTAATTATTTTATTGCAAAATAATCAAAAAAATAGCGCCAACCTATAATTTTGGTGGCGCTATTTTTTTGATTCAATTCACAGTAAAAAATTGTTAAATGATTTTCTTAAATCTTCTTGATTTATTGACCGCAATTTTGGTTTTATACAGCACTGCGATTGTTTAATAAATTCCACAAGAAAACCGCAACAATTGCACCAAAAACTGCTAGTGCAATACCTGGGATGCTAAGACTAGGAGCTGCTAGAGCCAATGTTCCAGTAGTGAAGAATATACCTAGACTACCGCCAACAAAAGCGCCGATGATTCCTAGCACAATTGTTCCTATAATTCCGCCACCTTGATGACCAGGGTAGATAGCCTTTGCGATCGCACCAGCAATTAGACCTAAAACAATCCAAGCAAGAATATTCATTGTTATTAATTGGATAAACGTTTTTTACTCACAGTTACATATTATCAATCTTAATCTTTTAACTCCCTCTATCATCAGAATCAATCATTGATATCCATAAGGAATACTTTAATTATGACTATGTTTAAGGAAGTAAAATCAGGCGATGTCTACGACAGGCGTAGCTACAGCAACTTTATAATCAATATCAGCACTTTAACATCGCCAAGATACCTGCTACGATCGCATTTCTTCTCTACGAGATGCTACGCAAACATTTCTAATAATGTTGCTGTGTTTTGCCGCGCGATTGCCATTTTAACTACTCCTGTAGAACTCAACGTCTAGCCATTCAATAATTTAGGCTTTAAACTACTGTAATTCGATAGACTTACTGGTGTTTATATGCAATATTGCATAGCTTGATGCAAGAAGCAAGCATGAAGGAAATTGGGTATTAGGCATTGAAAATTAGTTATTTACTAAAGTGAAAACTACTATCTAGTCTCCAGTCTCAATTAAAATGCCTAATCAAATTTGGTTATCACAGTTAGAAAAACACCGAGCGATCGCAGTCATCCGCGCTCCCCAAATCGAGTTAGGACAGCAAATGGCAATGGCTGTGGCATCTGGGGGAATGCAATTAATTGAGATTACCTGGAATAGCGATGGCGCTGGGGAATTAATCAGTCAACTACGTTCAGAATTACCAGCCTGCACCATTGGCACTGGTACACTATTCAATGTGCAGCAAATGCAAGAAGCGATCGCATCTGGGGCACAATTCCTCTTCACACCCCACATTGATTCGGCAATGATTCAAGCAGCACAAGAAAAAGATGTGCCGATCATCCCAGGAGCGCTGACTCCCACAGAAATTGTTACCGCCTGGAGTCAGGGCGCTAGTTGTGTAAAAGTGTTTCCTGTGCAAGCAGTGGGAGGGGCTGATTATATCAAAAGTTTACAAAGTCCCCTGGGTCATATTCCCTTAATTCCTACTGGCGGCGTCACTCTGGAAAATGCCAAAGAATTTTTGCAAGCAGGGGCGATCGCTGTAGGTTTGAGCGGTGAATTATTTCCCAAAAAGCTTGTCACAGAGAGGAATTGGGAAGCGATCGCATCTAGAGCAAGAAAGCTGATGCGACAGTTAGCTTAACTTAGAATAAAATCATTAAAAATTCACGTCTATTAAAGTAATAGATAGGAAAATAAAGGTGAAAACTGATAAGTTTATCAAGACCCCATGATTTGAGTATGAGTGTATCTAAAATGAAAAGACTGATTTATTCTGACTGGGTGCGTCGCTTACAAATACTCCTCGCTGGTACAGCGTTGTCCTTAAGTGTTTTTACTACTACTGAATCGAGTCAAGTTTGGGCAAATTCCAAAAACCAAGTGATTACCCAAACAATCCAGACATTACAAAAGTCGGAAAAGCGCTGGATTCAAATTAATCTTTCAAAGCAACGGTTAATAGCTTGGCAAGGTGACAAAGTGGTTTATGGAAGTGCTATTTCTTCTGGCAGAAAATCTACTCCCACTCTTGTTGGTACTTTTAAAATTCAGTCAAAGTTTAAAACTACGCGGATGCGGGGAGAAAACTACAATGTTCCCAACGTTCCTCATGCAATGTTTTATCAAGGTAATTACGCTATTCACGGAGCTTACTGGCATAAAAGGTTTGGCACTCCAGTAAGCCACGGCTGTGTGAATATCGCACCTAAACACGCAAAATGGCTATTCCAGTGGGCATCAGTAGGGACACCAATAGTCATCCACAAATAGTAGGTGAAGCAGCCAGAAGGCAATTTAAGCGAAACCATAAATAACAACAAATCAAGACAATTAAGTGATTCCTAGCATAAAGTATTGCTGGGAATCTTTGGAGTCGGAATTACTGAAGTTTAAATAAAATATAGAAGAGAGTATTCAACAATTCCCCAATAAGATAAGTTCACGGAGTTCAAAGACTCGTTCACGAGTAGTAGGATGCTGCATCTACACCTGTCGTAGACATCGCCTTTTGCATAAAATATAATAATGTTGAAATGAAACTAGCGTAGGCGTAGCCCGTCGTAGACATCGCCTTAACCGCTTTTTTAGAGATAAATTTAGTTGCTTGTATTTTGCTCAAGCCAAGTAACTAAATCAGATACATTTGAAAAATCTAAAAGCTCTTCTCCTAATTCTTCTAATTGCTCAGTAGATAAGACTTGAAGACGTTCAATTATTAATGAATCTATCTCAGCAAAGCGTCTATTTAACTGACGCTTTAAGAAGCGAAAAGCTTCTTTTTGTTCTCCCTTCTGGAAAATATCCTGATAAATAACTGACTCTTGCATAATTTCCTCCCGGAATAATTGACGAATAAAATCTTTCTCGAACTTTAACCCGGCCAAAATCTCCGTGCAAGCAGCAGTATTTTGTCTAGTCTCGATATCTGGAATTTTAGCAATTTCCTCGGCAATCTGTGACAATAACGCTTGGGGTGAATCTGTTCGTGTTAAGGGTGCTAAAGGTAATAACGCCAGATTTCCCAGAAATAGTGCTGAATCTTGTTCCCACATTCGGATAACTCGATAACGGTGGGTTGTAACTTCGCTGACATATTCTTCGGTGAAAGCAATTTCGTCATTTGTCTCTTGCAAGAAAATCACTACTTGGGTAACAGGAACTTGATATTTCCGTGTCAATCGAACATAATAATCGAGCATCCGCAGAGGAATTGGTGTTTGGGATTTGATTGTGGTTTGAAATTCCAGATGTAAAATCCGATTTTCTGTTTTCAGAAATGTCACGGAATCAGCGCGTATCGGTTCAATACTCAATTCGGTTTTTAAGATTTCAATTGTTTGCGGTTCTTGATTTAATAACCGGGGATTTAAGGGGATCTAGAAGTGCCTAAAATCACAGCCAACCACTTTTCAAACATCCTCTAATACCATTTCACTTTAATGATGACTAAATATAGTCAAAAATCTTTAGTCTACTTCAGTAGACTTTAAAGATGCAGGTCAATGTATTAAATCGCAGCGTTGCTGAATCTAATTCTTTGCGCCTTTGCGCCTTTGCGTGAGCCTCAATTCATACCGCCATTATGCAACGCCTAAATCGCTTATTCTTCTTCTAGCAACTGTTCTATATATTTTTGCACCAAAGGCACTTGAAAAGCATTGCCTTCTTGAGTCAAAATCTCCTTTCGCGCTAGTTTGCGGATAACACCTTTGTCTTGCTGTGTAGGAGTTTCCCCGTGGATTATCCGGCGCAGGAGAGAGCGTAGGCGTAGCCCGTCGTAGACATCGCTCTCTGCTAAACTCTTCCATAATTCCCGAAAATACTGATCGCCTCGCTCCAGCACAACAGGTATAACTTCCTTAACATCCTGTGCAGTCGCTTTTGCTGTATCTGCTTCTCGCCTGTTTCTTCTGATATCGCGGTTTAGTAACTCCACCACCTCATAACACACCAACTGAACGAGATAAGGTTGACAGCGAGTAAGTTGGATAATTGCATCTACAGCAGTTGGTTCATAGATATTAGTGAAGTTCTCTACTGGATGTAAAATCAAATCGCGTGCTTCTGACTCGTGCAGGTAAGTCATTCGCAAAGCACGGGTGTTAATTAGATAGTCACTCCAGTAATCATCAAGTTCAGATAACTCGTGTGAACCACTAAAAATTACAATCCAGTTCTGGTGGTGTTGCAGCAGGTTACGGATAAAATTGAGTGGCGCACGGCTGTTTGTTGCTTTCACTACTTCACCCAGGCGTTCATATTCATCCAGACAGAGGAGAAATCGCTTACCTGAGTTGCTGCGTTCTATTTCTGTTAACCAAGTTTGCAGCGCGGGAAATGGATCTTCAGCTAGTTTCTTGGTATCTGGATTAGGCAAGTTTACTGTGCGGGGTAATCGCCGTGCAGCTTCGATAATTTGTTGAGCTAAATTCTCAGCCAATCCTTTTAACGTTGTAGCTGCTGCTGCTCCTTGTAAATCTACCAGCAAAGGTACAATGTTTGCTTGGATTCTGTAAGGTAGATATTTCAGCGCTGAGGTTTTCCCTGTCCTGCGCCCTCCATAGAGTAACAACACTGGCGGTTGCTCAGAAAGCGCCAAAGTTTCGATTTCCTCAAATATGTCCTTTCGCCCCATTGCTGGGCATGACTCTGTTCATCTACACTCAAAGCTGCACCATTACTAGAGCGAGTTGGTAAGCGCGACAGTTCAATAGCCTCATCTGTAGTTAGTTCTTTCAAATAAATAGTGTGAC
>Ga0335394_10000138_pt1 | contig 69725 bp, 79 predicted proteins | sample MAT03_FD_205741 | JGI IMG/M metagenome (GOLD analysis project Ga0335394, IMG submission 205741) | Freshwater microbial communities from Lake Fryxell liftoff mats and glacier meltwater in Antarctica - MAT-03 (spades assembly) (version 2) ... | reverse complement strand
AGTGCCATTCCAAAGAAAATTGGGTAGTGCCATTCGCAAAGCGCGATCGGGTATTGGGTAGCCGGAATACTGACAGATTCAGGCGCCAGTTAATCCATTCCTATCAACGGAGGACAAAAGGATATTCTCGCATTGGAGTGTGGAAGGTTGCCCTTGCTGTCGGTTGTGCAGTTCTAGGATTTTATGCCGCTGGGTGGCTAGGAATGATTGGTGGTGTGTGGGCAGGGTGGGCTTTGTTTTTGAGGTGAATCATCAAAAGATCGGTGAAGCTGTACATTTTAGAAAAGAAATCCCCTTGCGACGACTAGACCGCAAGGGGTTTTTTTGTAGTAAGAGTTCCAACACAGAGTCAACTTGCACAGTTTAATGCACTTTGGGGGATGCGATCGCCCCTGCTGGCTCAAGGAAGACCCATCCTCTACATGGTTCTGGAGCATTGAATACGATATGCCCTGATGTGATTTTTGACTTAGCGATAAAATCGGCTAGGGCATTTAGCTCCCTAGGAATCCATTCTGGTTCGGCAATTCTCATCAATTTCGCCACTCCACAAGCATTCATCGAATCACTTCTGATTAAATGATCGGGGAACGCTTCAGAGCAGAAACGAATTGCCATCAACTCCAGTGCATCAATCCCCGCCTTCTTATCATTTGGGAAGTCGTACGGGAATATAAGTGACTCCGTGATAAACGAAAAGTCTTGCGCCGACCATGCAGCCAGAGTCCCTGCGACGGGTTGGTAGCCGTCCAATATTATGGTTGCATCGCAAAACGCAGTTTTTGTATAGGCTAAATCTCTGATGTAGCCAGGGATTTGCGCCATAGAATTAGATCCCCGACTTCTCTTTTTGTAGTCATGCTCCATGATCAAACTTCCCATCCCCATCAACGGGCATCTGCCATCCCTTGCGACGATGAGACAATAAGCCCCATTCAGATTGACAGGCGCGGCAAATATCACGAGCGTACTTGCTGCCAATCTGTGTAGTTTCTGCAATCTCGTTTGCAGTGTGCCATTCTCTATCTTCTAAGACGTTGAGAATAGCGATCGCCCGTTGTGCAATGACGGGGCAAGGCTTGGGAGCGATGCCCAATATCAAGTCACGAGCGATCGCTTTAAGCGCGATCGCTGTTGTGTCTTTCATCCAACATGCTCCAAAGCATATTGAACGCAACCCTCAACATCACCTTCGAGTTCTCCAGCTTGCGCTCTTTCGGAGGCTTCAAAATGCACCTCAGCCTCTACTTCAGCTATGCGGTCTTCTTCTGTTAAGCCAGAAGTAATGCGACCACTTTCAAAAACAAACGCTAAAACTTGTGAGTAGGTCATAATCTTTTCCTTTGTAGTGGGGTTGAGAGGCGGTTTGTTTCGCTCTCTTATATATAAGATATACCCTATTAGGGTATATGTCAAGTACATGTTAGAAAGAAATCCCCTTGCGGTGTCGTCGTCGCAAGGGGATTCTTTTGGGCTAGAGCAGCGCGTCCCTCTCGATCTTCTCTATCGCGGCACAGCGCAGCCAATCCTGTATTCCGTTCATGCCGCGCAGATAATCATCAACAGTCTGCTCATACCGAACGCTGATCGGCTTCCCCATCGGCTTGTCACCAATAGGGGGTCTGACTACATTCTCCCTGCGCGTACCCTTTACATTTGCCATTGCGATCGCTCCAAATAGTACATAGATACCAAAAAACCGCCCTAAGACGGTTTCGATCCCCGTGTCGCGTGACGGGTGGCAGGGTGCGAATAAATTCCCCTAGGGGATACGGCGTATTATCGATTTACCGAGACGGTTGTGAGGGCACCCAGACCCCTTACGGCTTATTTTATATCGGTCGTATGCGTCCGATAATGAGACCATTCTGATGGCAGAGGCGGGCTAGACTTTTCGCCTCGCCCCACCCTTTTTATCGGGTGGTTATATGGCATTTCCGCTCCTCTGCATCCCATATATACAATATAACACGTCCTATCGGTGTTTACAACGATTTGCGCGTAATTTACACAAACTTTATAAAACTCATATTAATTGTATTTATTATGTGAATCGATGTAAACACCCATTGACAGCCATCCATCCTCATATTAAATTGGGGACATACCAATCGGGGAGACAACCGATTGAAGGGGTCAAATCCCCCGCCACGGGCGAGTACCCCGTCAGACCGCTGGGATGTGACCGGGTGTAATTGGTCGTCCGATGGGATGGCGGAAACAATTACTATCCCAGGAGGATAATTCCATGTATTTAGATACTTTTGAAGATATTTTTGGCGAATTCGATAAATTGGTTGCCGATCGCCCCTATCTACAGGAGGAGACGGTCGAAGATATTTTTGATGAATTCGACAAATTGGTTGCCGATCGCCCCTACCTACAGGAGGACGGCGAATAGATCAAGATCCCCCAGATAAATCTGGGGGATGCGATCGAGACCCTAGCCGTACATGTCCTTAATGTCATCGCGGTTGAATTCTAAGCCCCGCTGGTATTCTTCAGCAGACCACTTAAGGACGTGTGGATTGACTGTGCCGATTGTCATGAGTTCGTAGATCCAAACGTTAATGTCTGCTTGGAACTCTGGGTTAGACATGGCGTAAGACATTGCGAGGGCTGGATGAATCCACATCTTTTGCCCATCACCTCTAACGTAGTCTACGAGCGGGGTCTTGCAGGGAGTCAATGTGATGCTTGACTGGTTGAGACAGATTAAACCACTCTCCCAAAATATGATCGTCTTTGAATTGTTGATGTAGCTCTTGCTCTACCTTCCTACCACCATCTTGAGTTGCCAATAGGACGATGGGGTGTGGCGACGATACCTGTAGGCTCTTGATTCTAGCTTTTGGATCTACAGAAATACCGATCTTAACGGTGTTACCCCTCCCTGCAAAATAAACCTGTTGGACAAGTGATCCGCGAGCCGTTGCATCATGTGCAAACAAATTAAAGCACCATTGATGAGAAGCTGACCACAGCATTTTCAAAACGTAGGCATCCATCGGATCTAGATTCCGCCCTAACTCGGCAGCAACCCAAAGAAATTCTAAGTCAAAAACTTTTGCTTTTGCCGCATCAACCGAAAATGCAAGCATTTTGAATGCACATTCTTTGCGTTCGTTATACGGCAAATCTTCAAGGCACAGATCTTGATACTCAGGAAAGTTAACAAGAAACTGTATCATTAGTCTATCCATGAAATCTAACCTCATTAGATTTTGTGTTTAGCGGGTGGTCAGACTTTCGACGTCTAGCTGCCCGCGCTCTTCTATTGTAACACTTACTACAAGCCAGTTTCAGAATTCAAACTGAGTCTTACGCCAATCGGTAAAGCGCTTCTCAAGAATATCGCTCATATCCGTAGCACAAAAATAGCCGTCCTTCCCTCGGATCTCAACCTGATGCCCTTCGTATGTCGGGAACTGATCGAAGAAGCTTACAATCGCATTAGCCATTTGCTTTGCTCATTAAAGTACTGTGGTCAGCGATCGCCTTCCTCTACAAAGGATGCGATCGCGCCCTCAAATCTTATCACCACCTCGCTAAAACACTCAGTATTCCTAAGCGCGTGAACTACACTAAGTTCAGGACGTTTAGACGCTGACTCATGGAAATTGCTTCTATTTCGATTGGCACTGGCTTAGACCTCAGCGGGGTAATGCGAGACCTTAAGAGGTTTGGTAGCAGTCAGGCAAACACAGCAATCAAGATTAAAGCCACGGTAGACGATCGCCAACTTACCGACCTAGGCAAGCATCTCAAAGAGACAGTGCAGTTATTTAAGTCCAATGTGATCCGTCCGTTGGTAGACGATCGCGCCTTAACTGCGCTTAATAAAACATTGGATGCCACAACGTCCAAGATTCGATCGTTAGTAGTGGAGGCGAAGGAGTTAAAGAGTTTAGGCAATATTCGTATTGGGGCTGTGAGTGGTGGCGCTTCTCGCTCAAATGTTGCAGGGGCGAAAAGTGCAGGTAGGGCTATCAGCGATGGGTTGATTGATGGCATTAAATCGGGTAGCTCTTCTGTAGCTCAAGCGTCGGGATTCATGGCTGACGTCGTAATCAAATCGACCAAGAAAAAGCTAGGGATTCGATCGCCATCTCGCGTATTCCAAGGGTTCGGGCAGCTAGTTAGCAAGGGATTCGAGTTAGGTCTGCATGGCTTCAGTGATGCAGATGATTTTATTGATGAGTTTCTGAAGAATGCAGAGAAGAAATTTGGTGCGGCTCAAGGGAGTTTCGCCAAGCTTTCTGGAGCCTTAAAACTAAGCTCTGCATTCTTTGGAATACAGGCGTTAGAGGGCATCGTGACTGGCATTACGAATGCAGGTCAACAAGCTTTAATGGCGGGGCTAGAGTTTGAAAAGTTTGAACGACAACTAAATTTTGTCACTGGCAGCGCCTCCAAAACTCAAGACACATTGAAAGGATTAAGCGCTGAAGCCAAGGCATTAGGTGGCAACTTTAAGAGTGCGATCGCGGGTCAAGCGCAACTAGCTGCCGCCACCAAAGGCACATCATTGGAAGGAGCGGCAACCGACCAAATCGGCAGTGCGGCAAGACAAGCGTCAGCAGTCTTTGGGCTAAACGTAGAGGAAGCCGATCGCGTCAATAGAGCCTTAGCTCAAATGGCAAGTAAGGGTAAAGTTTCGGCAGAAGAATTGCGGCAGCAGCTTGGAGACGTATTGCCAGGGGCATTCCAGATATTTGCACGGTCTATTGGTGTCACGTCTACGCAATTAGATGACATGTTGCAGCGGGGTGAGGTTGGAACGGATGCGATGGTTAAGTTTGCATCACAGTTAAAATCTGAAACTTCGACCGGGGTAGCTGGCGCGGCGAACTCTGCCCAAGCTTCGATGAATAGATTTAATAATGAAATCTATGCCATGCAGGTCAGCTTTGGTAAGGCGTTGTTGCCTGTGCAGAGTTTCGGGTTGGGGGCTTTGACTGTCGCGTTGCAGGCGTTGGGAGTGATATTGCCAGTAGTCGCAGCAGCGGCGATCGGGTTTGGAACTAAGGCGTTATTGGGGATGGGGATTAATGCCATCACCGCCGGGGTAGGGATTGGAGCATTAAGCAAAGGGCTTTTGATGTTGCCGGGAACGATGCTGAAGGCGGCTGTAGCATTTGCTCCATTGGCTGCCCAAGCTTTAATCTTTGTGGCGATCGCGGATGGCTTAAAAATGCTGTCGATGCAGTTTAGCGAAACCGAGGGAGCCACCAAAGACTTCGCCAAATCATCAGTAGACGGGCTAAAAGAATATCTAAGAATCATTGGAGAGGCAACAGATAAGACAGACCTGCTCAAACAATCAGTCGAAAGTCTACCTAAGAGTTATGCGGAAGACACAATGATCGGTGGGGCGATTACTGGGATGTTTGGTGATGCGGGAACTAAGTATCTTCGTGAAGCTGAAGTGCTTCAGGGTAGAAGCACTAAGTTTCAAGGTTCTCCGTTTGATCGATCGTTCTGGAATAACGAAGGCGCCGACGCGAGTAATCCAAACTTCGTTACCAGGCAACAGAAGGAAGGGCGAGATATCTTAGCCCAGAGTAAAGCGGCTGCACCTGCCAACGATCGCATCATGGCAGATATGACGAAAGCCCTGAAGGAGTTTAGTCAAGGCGGTGGCAAGCTTCAAGAAATGCGGGCTGCCGATGTTCAGATGCGTGACTTGCAAGCCAAGCGCGGAATGTTGGGGTCTGGAGATGATGCGGGTAGAGCTGAAATTGACAAGCAATACCAAGCCATGACTAAGGAGCGGGAACAATTGGCGGCTGAAGTCAATGCGTTGCCTGCTCAAATCAAAAGAGCGGTGGAAGGCTACAAAGCTTCTAATAAGCAAATAGAAGCGCTCATGAGTCAGGGGAACCTTAACCCTTCTGATTTAAAGCAATTACAGTCGCAACTCAATATCAACAACGCCAAAATTGCAGAAGGAGAGAAGGGGCTACAGGGTTACGCCAAAGCCATCAACACGGCTATCTCTGGTGCGGCAAGATTAGAGTCGCAACTGCAAGCCATCAATACCACTTCAGAGTTTCGCTCCAATCAAAACGCATTAGGTTCTGCCCAAAGGCAAGGGGCGATCGCCATTGCCCAAACCAATGGACAACTCACACCAGGGCAAGCTCAATCCGCGTCAAACCTTAGCGACCAAGCCACACAGATTCAAAGCATTGAAACGCTCAATGCCACAATGCTGCAACTCAACAATCTGCTGCAAAGTCCCGCCACATCTAGAGCATTCGGAATATCAGGCTTATCGAGTGGTTCAAACTCCAGTGAGATTGGACAATACATTGCAGACTTTTCGGGCGATCGCGATTCAGAAGAATTTAAGATTCTGCAGCAGGCTCAGACCCAAAAGGCACAGCTAGAGCAATTACAAACCCAATCGGCTCAAGCCTCTACGCAATTGGCAGAGTCACAGCAGCAAGCGCAAGAATCTATCAAGCAAACCACTAGAGAGATTAGTGATTTTGTCAAAGGGATTGGGGAGAGCATAGCTGAGATTGGCAGAACTATTGAGGCTCAAGATCTAGATACGCAGATACAAAATACTAAGAATGATATTCAACGCAATCTATCAGGATTCTCTGATAGATTCTTTGGAGATTTCATTGGCGGTTTGGATGAAATGATTGACCTCATCCATGAACCGTTGCGGAGAATGACTGAAGCGAAAGGCACGATCGCGGGAATGAATCAACAGCTTGCCCAGACGGGTAGGCAAGGGTCTGACCTGATTCGGAATAGTGCCAGCGGTGGGAATGGTTTTGTGCCGGGGATGGGTGGTAGTGCGTTGGGTGGCAGTGTTGCAGAATTAGCTCTAGGTCGGGAAGGTACAGAATTTAGGGAAGGAGTAGCCGCCCAGTGTGCCAATTTTGTTAGAGATGTGTTTAGTCAGGCGGGAATTGAATTAGGGGTGACGAATGCTCCTGTTGATGGGATTGCCACAAGTGCAGGCTTTGCTAATAGCCTATTCGGACGAGACATTGGGGAGATCATTACAGACCCGTTGAAGTTAGTGGCGGGTGACATCGTTGGATTCCGCAATACCTATCAAGGCGATTGGGGCGCTGATGCCATCACCCACACTGGCATCTATACGGGCAACGGCATGATGATAGATCGTTCTACTTCAAGCGCCCCAGTTCGCCATCGACCGCTAGACACTTTTGACATGACTGGGTTCGTCGCTGTTCGACCTAATGCTTTTGCGGCAGCGGGTGGAAATGTGGGCAATGCATCAACACCACCCGCCACATCCATGAGTGCTTCCTCCGCAGCTATCGGTGCCGGAAACTATGGCGGTGTGACGCTGAATGAAGAACAAGTGCGCAACGCTGCCATCATTGCCAAAGTAGGACGGGATTTAGGAGTATCGCCACGGGATATTCAAATTGCGATCGCCACAGCAATGCAAGAATCCAGCCTAGTAAATCTGACTGGGGGCGATCGCGATTCTGTTGGGTTATTCCAACAGCGCTCCTCAATGGATTGGGGCACCAATGCCCAAATCATGAATCCTGAACATTCTGCCAGGTCATTCTTCCAAGGGGCGGGCACTAACCCAGGATTACTTGATATTCAGAATAGAGGCTCAATGTCAGTAACTCAAGCAGCCCAAGCTACGCAGCGATCGGGGCATCCTGACGCTTATGCTAAGTGGGAAGGAATGAGTGCTGAATTAGCGGGTAGGCTTAGCGGTGGTGGTGCAGGCGGAACGGCTATCAATACGCCAGGGGCAAACACTAGCGCCATCGATCCAGCCTTAACTCAATATGGTGCTGCCATTGCCCAGCAAACCGATTCAATCATGAGTCGAATGGAGGCTCAGAACGAGGGCAGCACGATCGCCTTGCGTCAAAGGATGCAAGCCAGCCGTCAAAAGTTAGAAGAAGCTCAAAGGACTTTGATTGATGAAACTCGGCAGTACAACGAACGCTATCAAGATTCAATCCTAGCGGCGTTTGGAGATAGCCCGATCGCGTCCGCACTTCAACAACTCACCACAGATTCAAGAGACGTTGAATCTACCACCAGAGCAATGAGTCTGACAATCAATGATGCCACTAATAGTCTGGATAACTTGAAGGCAACTAGACAAACAATCCTTGATGATCCTAGCCTTGCTCCATTGAAAGAACTTGTCCCTGGCATGGATGCAGCGATCGCTCAATACGAATCTCAGATCGATCAAATTGGAGTGGCAAGAGATAGAGAACAACGCATCCTAAGCGATCGCCGCAATGCCATTATTGAAAACTTAGAAGCCACTGGTAGAGAACAACTAAAAGCACTTAGTCAGCAGACTGAAGATTTGCAGATTCAGCAACAAGCTGGACTAGTCAAAGATCCACAGTTGGCGGCAATGTTGCAAGGGCGATCGCAACGGATGGAAGTGAGCCGTTCCTTCGAGAGTGAGTCAGGAGCGATCGTTAGTGAGATAGCTAAAATCTCTGGAGGTATTGAAAGGCTGAAGTCTGAAGCTCTGGCGGCTGGCTCGGTGATAGATCCACTGCAATTGGAAGTGGCGACTGGGCAACTCGATAATCTCAAAGACAGGCTTGATGCTTTGTCTGTCAATCGAGATCTCAAACTGCAACTGATTGACGTTGAACAGATTGAACTACTAAGGCAATTTAATAAAGAGTCAGAGCAAGCTTTGACGGGGGCGCAACTGGAGAGCCTGAATACTCAGGGCGATGTCTTTGGAGCGAATCAGTTGCAGTTCCTTCAAGGTAAGCTTGAACTCGTTAGTGAACTGCAAACTAGACTCACTAGCATCAATCAACTAGAGCAGCAGCAGTTGGGTACCGCTGGCTTTGATCCAAGCGTCTTTACCAAGATGAGAGAAGAAGCCATATCCTTGTCTGAGGTGAGTTTCCAGAACCTAGCCCAGCAGTTCCCCGACTTAGCGCAAACTATCAATGACACCGCCTTCCAAGCTTTTCAAGGCTTGGGTAGCTCCATATCTTCTCTAGTCATGGGCACAGGAAGCCTAGAGGATGCGTTTGATAGCTTCTCATCTACCGTCATTAATCAGCTTGTGAATATGGGGCTTCAGTGGGCATCCAGTGAGCTTTTCAGTTCATTCCAAGGATCGGGGAGAAGCGGCGGCGGTGGAATTATGGAAGCCATCTTAGGTGGAGGGACTGGCAGAAGCGGTGGCGATACTATTGGATCTATTCTTTCCACTGGGGTTTCATTGTTTGGTTCCCTTGGAGGTTTCGACAACGGCGGAATGATTCCAGGTAGGTTCAGTGGAAAGCCCGATCAGCATATTGCTAGGGTCAATCCCGGAGAGTACATTATGCAGCGATCGTCCGTTCAAAAATACGGATCTGCAACGATGCGTTCAATCAATATGGGGTCATTCGATAAGGGTGGAATGGTTGGCAGCGATCGCGCCACATATAAGGACTACTCCAGCAAGTCAGAGAGCGGCGGCAGTCGGGAACCTATCAAGGTTGAGTACGAGGTGACTCGGATCAACGAGCAAAATTTCGTAACAGAAGAGCAGCTACGTCGATCACTTACTGCGACATCGCAAGAAACAGAAAAGCGCATGAATCGTTCCATGCGCAACAGCCCCAGCTACCGAGGAGGAATAGGGATTTAGCCCAAAAACAGAACCCTCAAAATGCTCTGAGGGTTCTGTTTTAATGGTGAGGGCTAGGGACTATCAAGCCATACTAAACAACCTCCATCAATATCGAATCGGGGTAAGTGTTGACTGTGCCCCATCGCGGATCATTTACGGGTTCTTTGTCATAGCGATCGCGGTACATCTTATAGCATCCTTCTGATTTCAGATTCTCCAGTGAACGTGTAATAGCAAAACTCGATTTCATACTCATCAAAAATAGAAAACACGTCTCGCAACCGATTGTCTTTGGGGCAGTTAAATAAATATACCCCCGGTTCTTTCTCCGAAAACTTGATGCATTTCTTGTAAACCAGGGCTTGTCCTAGTGCTTGTTTCCACAAGGCAAACGATTTCACTTCAATCACTGCAACGTCCGTCACGACGTCAGCGAAGACAGCAACAGCAACATCACTCTCTTCTAGCGTGGCAAAAGCGCTGATATACGATTGCACCTCAGTAGCTCCGGCTAGTAGATCGGCTAAACGGTCTCTGTACACTGACTCCATTGAGGCTGATGCAATCTCTATTAATTCAGACTGCGACTCTTGTATCTCGTTGAGCTTTTTGATGACCCAATCACCCGAAAGAGATTGGGTTCTAATAGATGGCAGCAATTTGGAGAACACCCATTTTTGGAAAACCTTTGCTATCGGCTTGCGAGATTTAAATACAAGGCGGTACAGCCCAGGCTCTGTAACACAGAGCGCGTCTTGCCCCCCTCCATGAGTCTTGACGCTATAGATGCCCTTTTCATCTTCATCCAAGCACTCACAAGCCATCGAAACATTCTTAATCTCCAGAATCTTACAAACATCCGCAGCCACAAAAAGCGGTGCATCCCATGTTCCTAAAGTCCGAAGCTCAAAACCATTGAAATCAAAAGGTACAATACTCATAGCCAATTCCTAGCAATAATAGGTCTGTGGTCAGCGATCGCTCTTCTTCTAAGGAATGGCGATCGCGCCCTTAAATCTTACCACTCCCTCGCTAAAACACTCATTTTTTGCGTTAACGTCAAACATGCTCACCACCCTCCCCAACACTCTCCACCTCGACACCGACGACTTCTCTTTTGACCCAAAATCAGGGCGCTTCCGAGTAGCCACTGGTGCGGGCAAAGGTTCTTTCATTTCCAGAGCTGCGGTACTGAATCAAACTCGCCTTTACCTCGATCGCCAAAAGGTAGAGTTAGGGACATTGGGCGATCGCCTTTCTACTCGCTCTATTACCCTGCCAGAGTTCCAAAGGGAAGCGGGCAATAATTTGAGGCGTATCCATATTGCGAGTGCAGTGTTGGGTAAGGGTGGGCGCGATAAAATGACCCAGAGCGATTGGGATAAAGTGCAGGAAACTATCAAGCGGCAACTCTACAAAGGTCGGGGTGAAGATGGCAAACCATTCGGCATCAAACATCTAGCAGCCGAATGGAAGGCAGGTAAAGTGTCTCCAGCGCAACTAAAAGCTAGGCTAGGACTTTATGCCCAAAGCGGAGTGATTTCGTATTCCACTGCCGAATTGAATGAAGCCAAAAAGCGCGGGGTGAGGCGGGGAAAAAGGGTATTGGCGATCGGTGGAGATCATTGCAGTGAGTGCGTCACTTATGCATCCCGGGGCGTGGTGAACCTGAGTGATATTATTCCCATTGGGGTGGCTTGTAGCTGCCGTGGGAATTGCCTTTGTGTGATTGAGTTTGAGGATTAGCGGATATTCGCATCCACTCTAGTCGGCAACTCTGGGAAGTCTTTCTCTACAAAGTATTTATTCGGAATCTGCCCACCGATCGCATCCAAAGGACTCTCCAGTTCCAGCGAGATACTAGGATAGTCCACACTCGAAGCCCGCACTTGTAGCAGGCTACGGATAGGGACAGCCCCCGGTTGGTCAATGAATATTTGGGTCAAGATGACGATAGTTTTCCTGAGTCCATTATTAGATTGGAATAAGTCTCGAATTATTGGAGAGTTAGGCAGTGTGGCGGTGATACCTGTATTGTCTAGCTCTAAAAAGTTTGGCACCCCAGCATAGTCCATTGATAGCGGTTGATGGGTTTTGCCACCAATGAGTAAGGCTGTGGGGTTGTAATTCTGGTAGTAAAGTTTGGAGCCAGATGGGAATCTTAGCTCGATGCGCAAGCCTATTTTGACTAGAGAGGATTGGTTGATAGACATTAGATCAACTCCCCTTCAGTGCATTGATCAAACCGCGAAAAGAATAGGGAATCACCCCACCTTTCGTGGTAAGACAGTGAGGATAGTTCCAATCTCCATATCCTTCCGAAAGACCATACCATCCAACCCTGCGACAACAGAACCCTATAAGATTCCTTGTGGGTAAAAGGTTTTTGTTTTGCGCCTCGTTCAAAATTTCTGCTAACCCTGCATTGTCCTTTTCCGATATCTCTAGATTCAGATCAATCATCGTAAATTCTAGTGCCATCAACTCAACTCCCCTCTGATATTAATCATCGTGCTATACCGACTGCATTCATTACCCCTATCTGCTACCACTGGAGTAAAAGTATAAGCACTGGAGAACCGCCACACATTGCCCCCAGCATTGCTTAGGTTGAATTGCGTAACGATGGGCGATGGCATTCTCAACACAATGTCAGGCAAGTCAAACCGTCCATTGGTGCCAAAGACCGATCGCCAGAAACTCATTAGGCTTTCCACTTCAGCCACAACCAAGTAATCATACTTCAGTGAGAAGGAAATCCTTGATGGTCGGAACTGCGTCTGCACTGTCTGCACCCCGCCATCATCAAATTCCAAATCCTTGCCCTTGTATTCGGGCATCTGGATATCTGAGAAATAGTCGGGTTTGATGGCGGGGAAGGTGGGCATTCTTGTTCGTGCTTTTGCTGTGGGTATTTGCGTTAATATTACTGGAGTGCCCAGGCGGGAACCTGGGGCTAACCACAAATCTAAGAGAACTAGAATCATGACTTCTAACATTGTACCAAGTTCGACCGCTCTATCCATTGTTGAACAAGATGGGACTCTGCTTGTAGACTCCAGGCTAATTGCCGATCGCTTAGGGATTCAGCACGAGTCCTTTATTAAAACGATTCGCAAGCATCGAGAGCGAGTAGAGCAAAGGTTTGGGAACCTAAGATTTAATATCGGAACTGTCACAAACTCAGTAGGGGCGGTCAATGAGACGACTTTTGTCTTACTCACACAGGAGCAGGTAGACTATCTTACCTCCGTCTCTCGACACAAAGGCGATCGCCCAAAGGGTAGGCTAACTGAATCAGTCGTGACAAACGAACTGAAGAGAGAGGTGGGAGGACAAAGGGAAGTTTTGACACCCGCTGGAAACATAGACCTGCTTACATCAACAGAGGTGATAGAGGTAAAGCGTATTGACTCATGGAAAGCCGCAATTGGACAGGTTTTGGTTTATTCCCTGTATTACCCCAGCCATAAGAAAAGAATTCATCTTTTTGGTGATTGTCATAGTGATTCTCTTCTCTTGATCGAAAAGCACTGCAAACCTCTTCATATCAAGATGACTCATTATGTGGCGACTTAATCGCTCAAACGCCTCGAACCGTAACGGCTGAATATGTCCCCAAAGAATTCCTAGATGAAGCCTATCGATTATTGACCAATGGCGATCGCCAAAAGCTGATCGGAGAATAGATCCAGCCCATTTCGCAGTGAATCTCAAACGCATAGCTGATAGACTTCAATCTACTCAGCTATGCTAACCACTAACCTATTATTACTAGGCGATGGATATGAAAACTATAACTTACACAATCAAATTAGATCCTGCTCAGTTAGCACTTACAGAACAATGGTTTGAGGCGCTGCGTAGAGTTTGGAATCAGGCTCTAGAACTTATTCTAGAGTGCGATCGCTATTCCACTTGGAACAAGTACGACAAAACTAGATATCCATCAATGCCGATTTTTGGAGGGGTTGATAAGGATGGTATAGTGATTGCTCCTTGGAAGTATCGTTTCATTCCTGCCAACGGCGCAACGAAAAGCAAAAAGGCGAAGAAGAAAACTGATAAACCTCTTGAGCCAGTGGAGCCAGCCGCAAAAATTAAATGGGTGCCCGTTCCATATACTCCATGCACATCATTCGATAGTTACCGCCGCCCTTATCGCCCTTGCTGTCCGTTGCCGCTGCCATACGTTGAGCCGCGCTTAGATAGACCTTCAGCGTTTAGCCTGTCTGCGATGTTCTCCCAAAAGGCGAACCCAGAGTGGGCGGAACTACAGAAAGTACCCAGTGTTTTCGTCCGGGGAACGCTGGCATCATTGGCGATCGCATGGAAGGAACATAAGTCGGGGCGAATGGGAGAACCCAGATTTAAGGGCATTCGTAACGGACTGTCTACGCTAGTCAGTAACGACGCTAAAAGTATTAAAGTCAAAGATGGACAAATCAGGGTTCCTGGTCTGGGACTGATTGTCATGCCTGAGTCGGCAAAAGTTTGGACAGACGTAGAGATCTGCGTTTTGAAAGTTTGTAACCTTCCTGGTTTTTGGCAACTTCAGCTAACCGGGGAATTGCCTAAAGTTGAACTCAAACCAAGCGATCGTAAATGTTCTTTAGAGTTTCCAAGGGTTGAGAATCTGCTTTATCGGGATGACAAAGGTAAAGAGGTGAAGCCCTTTGAAAATTTGAAGCTCTCGAAGCAATTGGAGAAACTGCAACTAAAACTAGCGGAGAAGCAAAGCGTTAGACAGAATCGTTCCAATAAATTAGGGTTGCACATTCCGCAGTCAAAGAATGAACTAGAGTTACGAAAACAAATCAAACGTGTTGAATGGAAAATTGCGAAAGGTGCAGACCAACACGCTCACAAGTTATCTACATTCATCGTTCGCACCTATGGAGAAATTGAACTGCAACCCGCCAAAACTAAGCCCATCCCCAAGCCAGAACCGATACCTATTGATGTTGAGCCTGCTGTTTATGCACCCAATGGAGCCGAAAGGGTTGCCAGATTCAACAAAAAAGTAACAAGGTTGAGGACTGGTAGATTGAGGGCATTGCTCAAACAAAAAGCTGCGGATGGCGATCGCATTTTGGCAGAACCTTGATACAATGTTGACAACTGCTTTTGTGAGCCGAGCAGGATAACGATAGCGTCGCACCTTCGGGAATGCAGCAGTCATGGCTTAGGGGCGTTGCCTCTCTACTTCTTTTTCATCCTCCGAACCTCGCAAACCTTAGAGTACTTATTCTAGCTACCACAAAGCGATTGAACCTTCGTGTTGAGATGTAGCACCCCGGTCTACCATCAGGCTCATGCGGTTGCAGAAGGTCGGAGGCTCTGATCGAAGTGGCACCCAGGGTGAGATCGTTCGCAAGGCTATCGAGCTTTTTGGTTGCAGAAGGTAGGAGATGTAAAGTTAAGTGGCACCCTAATATTTCTTTCCCCGACTTTCAAGATAAGATGGTTGCAGAAGTCAGGAGATGTAAAGTTAAGTGGCACTGCGAGGCAGATGGTCGCTCGTAGTCAACTCCTTCTTAAAAGTTGCAGAAGGTCTGAGATATAAAGCGAAGTGGCACCACCACCACCAAAACCAGCTTCCCACTAACCCCGCTTCAACGCAAACTCATAGAACGCCACCGCGCTATTCCTTTGAATCTGCGGACGGAACACCACCGGCAAGGTAATACTCGATCGCCTTATTGCCGTCACATATTGCCCATCACAAGCCAAGCATTCGCAACTCATTGTCAGCAGCGCCTCATCAATCGTCTCCAGTAATGCCAGAGCCTTAATGGGGTTCACATTATTGGCAGTGAATCTAAACTGCACATCGACAAACTGATTAGAAATGTAATCAAACCCTGACTTTGTATCCCCATTGACGACTTGCATCGTCCACCAACCCAAAGGATTATGATCATGGCGTTGCTCTTGCCCCGGCTTATCTGATGCCACATAAAACGCAGCCTTGCGGATGGTAGGCTGCGTCGTGAGGTATTTCTCAAGGGCTAGGGCTAGGGTAGAAACTTTAGGATGGAAGCCGCATGGTGGGGATAGCTGGGGAGGCATGGTGGTTTCTTTTCAGTTTAGCCGATCGCCCCTCTCTCCACTATTTCCACCAATTTCCAAACAGACGGTTGATTCCGTCTACCACTGCTATAAACCTTCCCTTCCCACTCCAGTTCCACTAACGCCATCGTCACACGTTTCTTTGTGCCATAGCCAACACATTCCTGTATCTCAGCGATGCCGCTATGGGTTTCCAGTGCCTTTAAGATGTCAGGCTTCATTTGTCGGTAGAGCGCTTGAGGAGTTTTTAGCATCTCACTACCATCTTCCCACGGCTCCACTCACTCATCAATCGACTTTGATTGTTCAAGTAAAATTGAATCGTCACATATCGATCGCTTAATGACAACAGAATTGCGATCGCTTCCACCTGTCGAATCAAAAACTTATTTTCGTCCCCCATCAACCGCACCGCACCACTAGAATCCCGAATTACATACTGCCCAGCGGGCGGCAGTTCAGGTAAGCTTAGGGGCTTCTCCAACGCCTCAACCCTAGACACCAATTGAATCACCAGCGACACCAGCGCTTCCTTCTCCTGTCCCAAAAGCAGTGAAAACTCTGTATCAGTGAGCATGGCACTTACCCTCTGTCTCTGGCACAGGGTAGCCTCTCCAGCCAGGATGTTCTACGTCAAGCCTGTCAATCGTCTTCTCTCGAATGTTCACGTCATTACCAAAACCCCGCAACCCCTTTGGGGCATAGCCGTAACACTTAGCAGCATTCAATAAAGCTTTGAGATTAACTTTCCTCTTGTAGCTGGGGTGATCGCCTGTCTTTAATCTCTCTAACAACTCGGTGGGTAACATGAAACAACTCCTAAAGTTTTGTAAAAACTACAATATGTACAACCAGCTTGACTGTGGATGCTTCGTTTACCCTATCTGTTAATGCTTCTAACTTCTGATTTATTGAATCATGGACAGAACAGCCATCCTCAAAAGAAAAAAGGCAAGAACCAGTACCCATAACACTGCCGTCAAGGAAAGTCCTCATTTCATAAGATATAAAATATTCTTGCAACATAAATTCTCTCTAACGCATCTATGCAAAATTCTACACTTTTAGCGTGTATACGTCAATAGCTAATCTGGACTTCTACCCGTGGGTTGAGGCGATCGATGCCCACGAACTTAAGGACGGGTGGTATGGATTGCCCTTGCCAGTTGTCGTCTTTGGTGATGCCTGCGGTCTTGAGGCAGTCTTTGATAGAGGTTAGGGTATTGTCTTCATCCCTAACCCTGTTGTCGGGGTAGTAGATGGAAAGTTCAAGGGAGTAGCCTACAAGTTTTGGGCATCCATAGACAGCCTTAAGCCTTGCTACTTCGCACTTTTCCCAATTGCAATAAGCCAAGCTGGGCAGGATTGTTGTTCGTTTGCCGCGCTTCAGGATGCGCTTATTATTCTTTTTGGATGGTACATTTCCCCAGAAGCAGATTGATATGGTTTTAGTTTGGGTGGATTGCATGATTGGTGAAGGGGTGGAAGGGAAAGGCGCTGCCGAAAGTGACAGCGCCATGTTGTTAGTTAAACGGCTTCGTATTCAAAATCAAAATCGCCTTGATCAAAACCTTCGTAGCACATCATCAACCGTCGCCAGTCGGTCATATCCCTAGCGGTTTTCATCAAGGTAAAGACTGCACGAATGTGAACTTGCATCCTGGCTTTTGTCTCAGGGGTTAAGAACTGATGGATCTTGTATTTACGCCGTCCGCAGGATAAAACGGGATTGTCTATATCCATTTGAACTCGTTCGTCGGGAGTCATCCAACGATAGAAGAATTGCCAATATATTTTCCCGTTGCGAATGTCTCTCTTGTGAAGCCCAGACAGCCGAGCAAGATGATACTCAACTTCACGGTCAAACATCAGGCTCCAAACTTCTGGCGTGTCAAACATCCGACGATCGCGCTCATGCCGAGACTCTTCACTTCGGGTTTCGCCCCATACCTGATCGCAGCGATCGGATAACGAATCTTCTGAAAGAATATCGATTAGATCTGCTGCGGTCGGATTGCCCCACCGATCTTCACAACGCCAAAAGATGCGAACGTCAGCAAGCGAAAGGGTTTCAGCATGACGATACTGGAGTCCGTCATGGAATTTCACCTTAACGCCAACCCAGGTAAAGCCTTTGCTGGTAAGGGTTTGAACCTTGTTAGGGGATTTTTTCGCCAACACGGCTAGATAGTCTCTGTTTCTCCCAATTGCCGCCAACGTTTGCGATTTAGAAAAGCGGTACTCCTTTGATTCTGTCAACCGAATAGAATCAAGCTCCATATCAAGGAACCGCAGTTTGACGCTAGTTCCGGTTAAAATTTCGTTAGTCACTTGCTTTGTTCTCTAAAGTACTGTGGTCAGCGATCGCTCTTCTCTCCCAAGAACTGCGATCGCGCTCCTAAATCTTATCATCGTTCAAGCTAAAGCTTTCAATTTCCGCAAGAACGCTAAACACAAAGCAGCTTTTTAGCTTCCTCATACGCCACGTTCAACATCTGCATTTGCTCTGTCCCATGCTTTAAGTCACTGCAAACATCAGGGTGCCAATGCTTTGCCCCAGCCAAGTATGCCAACTTGACCTGCTCCATTGTTGCAGTCTTATCTATCCCCAAAATGTCCCACCATTTATCTCGCCACTTAGCCAGGAACTCAGGAATCTTCTTAGCCTCACCCCCAAACTCTAGCCGCATGTGTCTATCAAGCCAGTAATCATGCGGGGCGAATCCTTGAAGGTAGGTATGATATCTAGCCTTTTGCTCCTTACTAGATCTGCGTCCAAACACTGCCCAGAGATGCCAGTCCAATGGCGGTTGAAAACCAAACTCGGCGGCAAACTCTTTCGCCACATTATCAGGATTAATATTCTCGGCAAAGTACCGAGCCTTATGACTCCGAACAAATTGGACTTGCTGACTGCCCAGTGGAGTGAAATATTCCTTGAGTTGGAAGTCTGCCAAATTGAATAGAGTGTCTTCATCGTCTTTGCCCTTGCCAAATTCATAGCCACAACCAGGGCAGAGCTTAGCAAACGATAGAATCTTTTCCATCCCACACTCTGGGCAAGTCTTGTAATAGTCGTCGGTCTTTTCCTGTTTGCGCTTTGGCGGCATCAATGCGGCAGAGTAATCCTGATAGTCAGTGGGTAGATGCCCAAAGCGATCGCAGTTTCCACCCAAATCTATCAGCAGACAGTCCCCTTTGATATTGCCATCAGGGTAAGCATGGGCGCGGTTGCCACGGCACGACATCTGATGATACAAATTCTTATTGCCCACTGCCCTAGCCAGAATTATGCAACTCACAAATGGGGCATCATAGCCTTTAGTGCAAGTGCCAATACTGCACAGTACTTTAGTTTCGCCTGACTCCATTCGGTCGTGTTGGTCGTTTCGCCCATCTTTGTTTTTTGTCCATCCAGCAGGGGTGTCACCAGTCTGATATTCTGCTGCTACCCCTGCTGCTAGGAATGTGCGGGTTAGCATTTTGGCATGAAGAATCCCAGAGCAATAAGCGATCGCTGTCCTTCCTTCGCCCCGCTCTAAATATTTCTCAACTACCAACTGTAATTTCTGATCGCTTATTGCAGCATCCTCTTGAGCCGTCAAATCAAAATCGCCATCCTTGGCACTCCACTTCAAGTCAGTGGCGGCAAAAATATCATCAGGGCTAAATCCTCGCACAATCACAAGCCGTCCTAGCTTTACTAACTCTGGGGGTTGTGGAGCACATACAGCCTTGTCGAACCAATGGAATAAAGAGCGATCGCCCTCATTCCAAGGGGTGCCCGTCATCCCAATGAATATTGTGGAGGATGGAGCATAAGCTTCATTCAGCAGCCGCCAGCCTACCCGCTGAGAAAGAGTATGAATCTCATCGCCCAATATCAGCCCAAAGTTGCCCAATAGTTCAGTGACGCTTTGCCCCTTCTTTACCCTCTGCTCTAGGGTTTGGGAGCTAATCACTACCACTTGGGCAGACATATCAAACTTTTTGTCAGCCTTATAAAGAGTGGCGTTTAACCCTAACTTTTCGTAAGTCTCTAAGGTCTGCTGCCCCAATACATCCATCTCCACTACAAACGCACACCGCATCGGCTTCTTAGCCCGCTGGGTAGCGTCAATCATCACTTGTCCAGAGATTCGCGTCTTTCCCGCAGATGGCGCTGCTACCCACAGGATGCGCTTCTCATTAGCACGAATCAGGTCGTATGTTTCTCGCACCATTTTGGATTGAAACGAGAATAGCTCTTGCTTCCTGCCTGCTGACTTGGGTAGAAAATCGGCAGAATCTTTTGCCCTTGGATGTGTGGGAATGGCGATCGCTTGTGGTGTGGTCAATAAAGTAAGCTGGCTCATCGCGATCGCACCTCCATAACCATGCCGCCCAATTCACGTTCAACAAACTTAGCGGCAGTCATAACGTTTTTTGTTGCCAAAATTTCAACAACCTTCTCCCGATCCCCATTGCGACTGACCGAGCGACGGGCTGACACTTCTTCGACGTCGAAGCCAAGGCTAGAGTAGAGTTCCATAATTCTAGGCGTTGCTAGATTCGACATCACAACGGGATGAGGAGACAACGCCGCCCACTCTGCCAATTCCTTTTGATCGTCCCAAGTGAAGCCGCCAGCTTGATAGCCTACGAAGCCATTGTCATAGGGTGGATCGATATAGATGAACTTGGGCGATCGGTTGAATCCCATCAAGTTCGACTTCAGTGTTAGCTGCATCTGCCAGGGCTGTGCGTCAAAGCTCCACTTATCCATCGCGGCAAAATATTGATCGTAATCAGAAGGCATCTTGCAAGTTAAGAGGCGACCTTGAGAATCCTTCCCCGCAGGAACGTTGTACTCTCCGCTGGCATTCACACGCCACACGCCATTGAAGCCCTTGCGATTGACAGCGTAGAAAACAGACGCGAAGTCAGGTCGAGAAAGGCAGTCGCCATATCCATCCCGCGCCATTTCACCCCGAAGGATTTTCCGAAGATCGTAATAGTCTTTATCAAAATACTCAGGGTTGAGGTTGTTCCCATCTTTAATCGTTTCATAGAATCGAATCAACCATTTGTTGCTATCGGAGAGGATGGCGCGGTATGGCATCACTCGAAATGTTGCCCCTAAAGCACCGCAGAACGGTTCGACCCAAACATGACTGTCTCGGTACGGCTCATAAAGTTCGAGAAGCCGCTTGATTATCTTTGGCTGGTTGTACTTCCCGCCAGCCCAACGCAATAGAGGACTGAGCTTCTTAGTTGCAGTGATCATCATTCTCCCCTCTCCAGATCTACCCCAATCTCCCGACCAAACCTTTGCAGAAATGCCAATGAACTACCCCGACTACGCCGCTCAAACCTTGCCAAGCCATACCCAACCAAGACCCTCACAGTCCCCAACTCAGCAAAACTAACGACCCTGCACCTGAAGTTAAGTTCGCCTAAATTGCGATCGGTCAACTGAAGAGAATCATCAATGGCATTAGCCCCAACCAAACGACTCAAAAAGAACCCACTCGCACCATCACCAGTAACAACACTACGAGTCTGAGACACAATCCCAAACCTAACGCCACTGGTGAATACAACCTCATCAACAATGGTTTGATCGCATTCGTAAGCGATCAAACCATCCGCAAATCCAAAGCTTTGATCCCACTTGCTTATCGTTCTCATCCGACTTCGCTCTTCTCAAATTCTTTAACGTCAAAAACAAACTCTCGCCTGAACACCCCTTCTCGCCATGTTTTGCGCCCCTTGTTCTTCCCAGTCTTAAGGAGCCTCGGAACCGCACCAACTACCCTCAAATGAGTTGCCACACTAGCCACTCGCGGTAGACACTCCACTGCGTAAACTTCCCAGTCGAAAGGCAGCGTCTCGTCTCTTTTCCTGCTTGCCTCTTCATATCTTGAGTTGAATTTCATCGCTGCCCTTATAAGTTTCTCGTTCATACATAATACTACACTTTTAGCGAGAATGCGAAAATCAAACCGCTAAGGGAACCAATGGTTTAAGCCTTGCTCTGTCCACTGTGACAGGCTCTTGATGCCCTCGTTGTACCGTGATGCTGTCTCCATCAATGACGATCACTTTGGCAGCATTAGCGGGGTTATGATGCACCGCTACAAGCATCCCCACTTCAAGGGCTTGCTCTGGTATTAGTGGAACGACGAATAACTTAGGAGACTTTTTAATCTTCACCCTGGAATCAATAGTCAGACTGCTATTATCCATAGCGGCAAAGCGTTCCTCAATTAGGGCGATCGCCGCATCCTTGCTAGAGACACGCTTCTCCCAATGTTTCTTAGGTGCCATAATTTCTCCCTAATATTCCTTTTTCCAGATGATCCGAGATGCGGTATTAACTGAGTCTTGATCGGGATTCAAGAAAACATTCAAGATGGCAATTGACTCCCATTCCGTATCCTCTTTGGATATATCAAAAGCCTCGCACCATTCGATCGCCTCACTCAAGTCAGATCGAACGCATAGGAACTCACTACAATCGCCAAACCTAAGCTCAATAACAAAACAACTATTCACAGCCCTCCTATTAGCGTATATGCAAATTATAGCATTTTTAGCGAGAACACAAATCATTCTTATTGCCAGACTGCCTAGCAATAAGAATGGCGATATCGCTATCTTCAGGATTTGCCGTTGGATGAGAGAAGCCTAATTCGGCTGGCAGGGAGTTCGTGATTGTCAAAGTTGATAGACCCCTTAATCTTGCTTGTGTGACGTCCTGAGAGGATATAGGTAGTCTCTCCGTCTACTTCTTTGATGGCAGTGACAGTTGGTTGTTGACCTTTAAGGGAGCCGTCAAGGATTTCTACTGTGTCACCTACTTTGATGGGGGTGTCATTTTGCTCTGTTTTATCAAGTGTCAATACGACAGGACAGGAAGTATTGACAGCTAGAACCGTTACTGGGGTAGAAGTGTCGGAAGTGTCGAACCTGTCGATAGGTTCTGGGGTAATGCCGAAGGAAGAGAAGAATTTACGAGTTTTCCCAGTTTCTTCTACCCGTCCTTTCCCTCGTTCGCTGAGTTGAGCAAATAAATCTAGTACTATGTCTGATGACTTACGCTTTGCATCTTTGGCGGTTTTGTTTAAGGCTGGAAAGTTTCTTAGGACATCTCGGCATGTGACTCCGTTGTTTTTATTGTTTGCCATGTCCCAAATCTTGATAAGGTAACCACTGAGATTAGATGGCTCTACCGATTGAGCTTGAATGATTTCAAACTGTTGGCGATAGAAGTGGGCAAACTTTAACGCCTTGGTCATCGTCTCTTCTGTCAGAACTGCCTTATCTTTTTTTGTGTCGTAAATACACTCGATCGCATGAAGAGCTAGGGCGATGCGGCTAACGTGCCCAGAGAACTTGCGTAGCCAAGCCTTAACAGAGGCAATAGGATGATCCTTTGCTTCCATCTCTGCGGTATATCTCTCGTCGTTCCAAAGCTTATAGGTTTCTTCTGTTGGTTCGACAATTCCCAGTTTTAGATCTTGGATCGCCTGATAGATAGATGGTAGGGATTCGCTTAGTTGAGTTTTGCGCCCAATGTCTTTGACTGGTGTGGGTTTGCCGTGGAACATGCAGAACCGAGCGGCTAACCCTTGCGAGTCCTCAGGGTCTTTGAAGATTTGGCGATAGACCGCAGGCTGTAATCCTCCAGCGATCAACAGCCTTGGATTCTCCAGAACAAAGGATCTAGCCTCATCCATACGATCAATAAACTGAGTGGCTCCATCCCAACTCTGAAGGATTAACTCTAGTGATTCGTTGTCACCACCTTTGGAGAACTGACCAAAGGATTTAAACAATCCAGCAAGCTCGTCTCTAGTCCACACCGTGCCGTGCTCTGTTTGTTCTGACAGCTTGCTCCATACAGCCTGAATGGTTGCCACTGTAAGGACATACTTCTCTTCCGATGGAGGCTTGGGGATCTCTTCGGCATCCTCTTGATTTTTCGTTGCTGCCTTAACATCCCGGTTGTATTGATCCACCTGAGACTTTCGCAGTGCAGACGCTTCAATTTGCAGCTTGACTAATGGTTTCATTATTAAATTCTCTGCCCGTGTCTTACCTGCTCCCGTCTCAGCAATGATTGCGGTGTAAGCGATCGCTGGGGTGAGATGGCTGTGCATCATCAAGCCTGCATCTTTGGGGAGTAGCGACAACACTGCTACAAACAAATACTGCCAGAGCATCATTGGCTCAATGCCTAACGACTTTGCATCGCTAATCATCGACCGAGCCAACCCGCCAGGTAAAACATCCTTAAGGTCAAAAACGGCAGCTTTCCACTCTGCAAACTTGACCAGGTTTTCTATCTCAATTTCATCTTCTACTTCGTCTTTACCTCGAAGCTCTGACACTAGCGACCAAAAGCCGCCCTTTGTCATCTCCGATCTAGATTGGAGCAGTTCTAGTTCATGCTGTTCCATAAAAGCAGCAAGCTTATCACTTAAGATCCTACTGACACTTTCGACAGATGCCGAAACGCTTACCATGTCATCGTTTGAATGTGTCAATACTTCCTGTCCTGTCGTATTGACACTTGGCTTTTTGATAGCCAAAACCCCATCGCCAACAACCCTCTCGATCGCCTCTTTCAGCATCATCTTGGTGGCAAAGACATCATGCCCACCAGCCTTAGCCCATGCTGCAATCTCAACCGTTAGGGCTGCCAATGTGCCGCGCTTGGTTGATGGGTCAAACTGATGCGACAACTCTTCCACCTTCATTTCAACCGCAGACCGCCCCATCTCTGCATCAAAGTCAGCCGCCTTAGCCTTAGCCGCAAACTCTTGTCTTGCAGTCTTAGGCTTGCCGCCGCCATTCCGCCCGTTGCTTCCATTGGACAATTCGGGATGTTCAGCCTTATATAGTCCATTGAGAGCATTACAAATCGCTTGACGATGATCCGCAGACTGCTCACTCATGCAATCCCACTTACCCGTCTTCATATTCACTGACAGGTTGCCGCCGCCGCACTCTGGGCAGATAAACTTAGTCCGCTCCTTGGGGTTGCGATCGCAGTATTCCTCAATCAACTCCGAGAATGGAGGGAACTTATTCTCTGTGAGACTAGACGAACCCGTACCGTTTCCGTTATACTGAGACATAATTTGTTTCCCTTGTAGTTTCGTTGCTGGAACTCTGGACAGATAAAGACTTCTGCTTTGCGGGCACGGGGTCTTTATTTTTTTGCCTTGATTCTTCTATCCTTTTCATGGCGCTTCCAAAATAGTCGTTTTCCCATTGTGCGACCTGCGCCCCAAAATCACAACCGCGCTAAAGTGGCAATTTGAAGTAAGAGAACGACTAATGCAAATACATATTAGCCTAATATTTGCATGAATACGAAAAGAGGGTTAGACTTTGCTTATTGTTTGAGGAATATTTATGGACGTTTACGAGAAGGAATTAAAGGCTGCGGTTTGGAAGGCTATCCAGCAGCATGGGCGATCGGCGGGAATCGCAGAAAAGGGCGAGACCAATATTCTTCAGTGGCAAACGTTGGTTAGGGCTGATGGATATAAAGCCCCAGACCTGAATAGATGGTTTTCGACTGTTGGGCAGCGTTGGACGGTTGATTCCTTACTAAATCTGGCTCAAATATTTAGAGCTTACGGTGTGACGGTAGGCAGGGATGAGGACAAAAGGACTATGCCCGCAGATTACTTCTTGCTGGTTTTGGTAAATGGGCGCTACAAAGCGTTCCCCAAGTTCCCAGAGGAAAAGCCAGTCGACGCATCTACTAATGTGTCATGGATTAAGAAACAGCTTTCAGGGCTGCCCGCGAATGACCGAATCGCGGTTCTGACTTGGTTCTTGGGGCTAATGAGTCGCGGCTTCCGAGTGGACGATGAAGAATTACCTAGCCAAAGTCATCAGTAATGACACGCAAAAACTGCCCTTTTCCGCTACGATACTACGTAGGGATTTGCATCATTTCGTTGTGTGGCACAAGCTGCTATATTTCGATTTAATTACGGGAGAGGTCTATATGGTAAGTGGGGCTAGGTTGGGGTCAAAAAAGTTTTTACCGGAAATGAGGGCATTCGCGACTTTCATTAAGGACATGTTGGATCATGGGATTCCAGGATACAAGGGGACTAACCCTATTCAGTGGTGCGAAAAGTTTGGGCTGGGACTCTTGGAACAAAACGCACTCTATCAATGGCAGAATGGGCAACGCGCACCGAGCGTTCAGATGGCTGTATTAGCAGGCATTCTGCTTGAACGTTCTGGGGCTGATATTGGTGTTTATGATCCGCTATTGGCGGCTGCGGACGGATACTATTCAATGTGGATGGAGAAGCTCGGTTCGGATGCTGATTCAATTGACCCAACCGATCGCGCCATTTCAGTCAAACCTCAGAAGGTAGACATATCCCCCACTCCTGAATATGCGATCGCTGTCTACGAGGCATTGTCGTGGAATGATCGCATCGCGGCAATGCATGGAATGCTTGGGGCGATCGCCCGTGACACCAAGTTTGTCAATATGACTGACGACCTTGAGGTGATTCAAGAATTAGTGAGGGAGTCGGTTGAGAGTCGCGGTGGTAGTCTTAACGTTTTAGCTGACTCTGCCGATGTTCCTGTGGAATGGATTAAGGCGATCATTGCTGGACATTGGGAAGAAGTTAGAGCAAAATCTGATAGCCGCCTGCTGATCCAATTAGCGGACAAGATACAAGACCTTGACGGCAAAACCCGAAGCTGTGAATTCTTTGCTCCATTGATGGATAAAAGTTTGATCAAGAGCTATTTGAAGGAAGTCAAAAGGAAATAAATGGAGCCAATCAACAGGGACTGGACAAACGACAGAGGCAGACGTGATGGAGGTATCAGCACTGGCATCGGCTATACGATCGCATGGCAGCGCGGGGCATTAATAACCGAGGGGCGCAACGGAGCCTTCTTGCTTGAAGTTTTGCATTCTTGCCTAATTCAATTGAATTACTATCAGGAAAGCATTTTTGCTTCCAAAGAAAATGCGATCGCCCGTGAGCACTTGACGATTGCCATTGAAGCCCTTGAAAGTCGCAGTAACCGACGAAAGGCTGAAGGCACTTTGGGAACCCACATACCAGACAAGAGCAGAGATTAAGGCTTGCTCCTTACCACTGGAGAAGGTAGCCTCAGCTCACTTTTCCAAAGGAGCCGTCTAGACAATCTGCCAATTAAATCTAAATGAAACTTTTCGCGGGTGAGGGCATCTGCGAAGTCGTTTTGCAGTTGGGTTAGCTCTGACCAATCTTCCCACTTTTTAGGGTTTCTAAATTGGAGATGATAGTCCACCGTTTGACGAGAGACCCCCAACTTCCTCATAATTTGCTTTCGAGTTAGCCCTTCATATCGAATCGCATCAAAGATTTGCCGCCTTTGCTCTAAAGATTTTGCGGATTGTGCCCGTACTATTGCGGTCTCTTCTTCCATTTTTATTCTTACTTTGGCATTTACTGATGATTTTAGCGTAGCCGTGATTACGAGTAAGTTCCATGATGGGGCGAACGTAACAAAGTAAACCCCTTATGCCTCGTAAATATGTAACGGCTCCGGCTTATATCCGCTTTAACTTTGGCGCTGCTCCATCGGGTTCCGACCCTGGCGAAATCCTGATTACGCCAGCCGATCAGATGGATGCTATGACTTTGACCTTTACCGAAATGTTCAGTGACCAGATGAGTCAAGCCTCCCAGAGTCGAGCTGATGCTGTGGTGTCTGGCTTCAACGTTGAGGCTAGTATTTCGATCGCTGACGTTGGAAACCTGGCATTGTTCAACTCAATCTTTCAAGGTTCCGATGTCCTCAACACTGGCTCAGGTGGAACGCTTAAGGAACTTACAGGGATTGCCTCACGACCTGGTTGCCCTGTGGTTAAACGCCCCACCATGATTAAGCTGGCAAGCTGCGAGGGCGAATCAATAGACCCGCTAGATTGGTTCTATCTGCCCTCTGCCGCGCTCTTCACCAGTGACACTAGCTTCTCATTCTCGAATAGCGACCAAACCAGCTACACCGTCACCCTATCTGCGTTTGACCCTGAACCTTCAAGTCAATTCTTCCCGTACAAGGCACTCAGAGGCGACATTAGCGCGATCCTTCCATTGGTGAGAACCGTCAACCTATCACCAACAACGGGTCTATCTATTGCCGAGGCTGGCGGGACTCGAACTGTTCAAGTTACGTTGTCACAGGTTCACACCCTTGCGGTTTCTGTTCCTTACACGCTGACAGGAACGGCAACCCCGACGACCGACTTTACAATCACGGCTTCACCTATTACCATCGCGGCTGGACAAACGACAGCACCAATCGTGATTACGTCGGTTGCAGATGGAGTCGCAGATCCAGGCGAAACGATTATCATCACCTTGGGCACTCCAACCAATGCAACCCTAGGAGCAGGCACAACCGTCACGACCACGATCACTTAATATCTCTTGTCCCTTCTATTCCTTCCACAAAGCCCGACCACCTTATGGCGATCGGGCTTTGTTTTTTTGGGTGGAGTTAGGGCTTAAGCTGTTTGCTCAAAGTCGAAATCACATTGAATCCCATCGCTAAAAGCATCGGAGAATAATTGCTTAAAATGTGGCTTATTTTTGGAGACTCTCAGCAGCCCGCCAACCTGTTGGATATGTTCCTTCAGAATAATCTCGTCTGCTAGTTCATCAAAAAACTGGTGATGGCGTTGCTTTCGTTCGGCGTTGATCTCCATTAGCTTTTCGTAGACATCAGATGGGAGAGCTTTGTAGATGTAGGTGCTGATGAATTGCGCCATTGGTCTAGAGGCTTCCCACCGATACCCAGTCACTCTGCAAGCCTCTCTCTGCCATCTTGGGTTAAAGTGCATTGTCCAAGGTTTTGGATCTGAAAGGATTGAATCGATTAGAGTCTTGACGCGACGGTTGCGATCGCCTTCACTTCGATTCACACCAAAGAATGCATCGGCTCTCCTTTCGATTGATTCCACCATGCAAGCCATCGAAATAGCCTTTGCCATTGGATTGCCTTCAATCGCAGCCCTAAGCCAATACTCAGAAGCGTCTAATAGCGAAACAGGGATGAACGTTTCTCCTGTTTTTGCCTTAATTTGTGACAGGCTTAAATCTGCATGGGGCAAGTCTTTCAGGCTTTTAACACCCATTAGGCGTGATAGGCTCATGGCGTGCTCTTTGATCGCATCCGTTACATTGCGCCCTGCCAATTTATATTCTCCATTGGGCAACATATAGACATTCAGTGGAATATCGCCCAACGCAACCAATCCTCGAACTGCTTTAATAGTGGTAGTCAAGATTCTAGTCCTTTTAGAGTTTTGATCAGGATCGGCTGTCAACCGATCCGCTCCCACAATCTTACCACTCTCGCACTAAAACAGTGTTTAATCACATCCTCGCTAAACCGCTCCCCACTACCCCCTTCCAATGGCAATCATGGGACTGTTTCACGCTAGTCAATTGGATTAGGGCAGAGTACAACCTACCTACCATCAATGCCCAATGGGTGTACGATTTACATCCCACTCAGGATTCCTTTCATAAGAATGCCTTGCTGTCAATCGTCCCAAAGATAGGGATTCAACAGCAAGGCATTATTCCTTTTAGCATTGTATTAATTGAATCAGAAGGTGAAGAGTTTTGTCTGGGAACGGCGATCGCTATTAACATCAATACCAACAGCAGTCTATGGTGCGTTTTGATGGGCACAGCACATGCTCACTGTGTTCCATTATCCCGCCTTCCGATTGCTGGTGTGACTGCTTGGATGCCCAATGAAGCCTAGCTTCCTGCCTAAAGTTATAATGTTGGCAGTCACCAGTTTGATGTGCGGTTTCTCACATCCCACTACATACAAAAACATTTCTTTACAGCCTTCATTGTTGGCACGTTGCGCTAATTCGTAGGGATTCTCTAACGCTTCTTTGCAGCTTGCAATAGTCTCATAATATACATGCAATACGTCCTCATCTATCCGTATGCATGCTGATAATACCCATTTATAGCGATGGGCTGGAAAGGAATCTGGGGTTGATATAGGCATAAAACAAACAACTCATTTAGTGACATCAACAGGAAAGTCTTTAGATCCTACCTTAATCGATTCATCGATCAATTTGACTTCTGTGAAGATATGAAGTCATGGGCTTTTTGTGCAAGTGCGAGGCATGGTTTTCAAAAGCAGGAACTAACGATTTATTTTATTAGTAGGGGTGTGATGACGTTAGACTATTTGTAATGCTGGAGCGAAAACCGTGGGTATTATTGACAAGATTATCGCTATCATTTCAGAGGAAGTGGCTAAGGTGCTACTGAATACAATCGAGGCAACGTTAGAGCGTCGGTTTGGTCGGTTGGAACGTCAAGTACAAACATTAAAGGAGTTAGTCATGTTGAATCTCTCGACCCTAGAAGCTGGTGTGGCTGGTTTGGTTTCTGCGATCGCTCAGGAGAAGGCTGAAGTTATGTCGGCTGTTGCTACTTTGGATGCAAAGATTGCTGAGCTTCAAGCTTTAGTGACAGCGGGATTTCAGCCTACCCCTGAGAACTTGGCACAGATTACAGCCTTGAGTGATGCGATCGCCGCTGCCGCTGTGAGCGTGTCTGAAATTGTTACTACCCCGGTAGTGATCCCCCCAGCCGTTGAGAGCGTGGTTGAGGAAGTGGTAGATTCCCCTGCGAATCCTTTGACTGAAGCTGAAGCTGAAGCCGCTGTGGTGGAAGGTTAGAGCTATTATGAATTAGCGCGGCTGCGGACTAGGGCGGTGGCGCTAGAAAACAAAACCCCGATCGCGCGATCGGGGTTTTGTTTTGGGGAGTCAAATCCTGTCTCTGCGAGTCCATTGGAATGCCACATCACCAGGGCGATCGCTCAACTGAACTTGCATTAGCCATTCGATATCGTCTCCAGAGCCAGAGCATTTCAGCAGCCTGAAGTCATGCGGTGCTTCGACGACAACTAGATCTCGTTCCCAACAGTCTGCATCAGTGAGGATGGATTGATTGCGATCGAAGCATTGGGTGATGGAAGTTTTCATTTTGGCAAGAGGAGTATTACAATGGGCGAGTCCTGGCTTTGGCAGCAAGGGGCAATATAAAAATCCCTCAGTTATGAATATTGAGGGATTTTTCACGCGCTCATTACAGCCCACCCACAATAGCCATCCCGATCGCCCCAATATTATTAGTCAAAAATCCCTTCTCCACTTCCTGTGTCAAGGCATAATCCACATCCTTGATAATCCCAACCTCTTTTAGTTCCCCTGGTAATGCCACACCACCAAAGACTAGATCCACCGATACTCTATTGCTGCCTATCTCTGGATTCTCTGCCCTAGCTGAATTGTGGAGCCGTTCCGACCAAATTGGGGTATGAGATTGGGCTTCAGGAACGCCATGCCTTACCACTGCCACAACAAGCTTATCTAGTAGGGTTTTCTTAAGTTCGTTGTAGCCTGTCTTGTTCAAGCTAAATTTTGCCATAATTGTACGGGAAGGAATCTTAGGGAATAATAATGACTCATTTTAGTTTAGACAAATTGCTCGGCTTGATTGAAGAGCGTACCCAAAATGTGATTGAGTTAGAGTTTGCGGGTGAAACTTTGAGTGTCTGCGAGGCTGAATCATTGCCGCAACATTTCAGATTAAAACTAGCAAGAGCGCAGGCTGAATTGCAAGATTATTATTCTGCCGTTTTGCGAGAACAGGAAAGCATTACCGCCAAGCTAGACGACGAAACGCTCTCCACTACCCAACGGGCGGCTTATCAGTCTGAAGCTTCAGAGTCAGCCGTGAACATTGCCATGAAGTTGATAGGAGCATCAAGGGCTTTGCTAGATGCCAATGTGCAATACATAGAGGCGATGGCGCAACTTGAGAAGGGCAAGCTAGTCGAGATGATTGAGCGGGCTTTGGATGGCAGAGCTGAGGGCGATCGCAAGGATTCTATCATTGCCATTTTGGTAGCTCGAACCTCGCAACTAATCCGCACAGCATTGGATGATCAGGAAAAAAACTTCCAGGAAGCGATTACGGAGAATGTGAAGTCGAACCGCCGCAACCTCAGCAACAATCCGGCGATAATAGTGCCCATGCTGCCAGTGACAGAGGAAACGGCAGTGGATCGGAACTCGAAAGGGCTGAAGCGTACATCCGTCGCTGCATCCTAGAAGATGTGCCGCTACTGGGCATAGTGTATGGGCTAAGTAGCAAAGCAGCTTTAGCCCTGCCGTCATGGGAATTTAAGGCAAAGGTAGGGTTTGCATCCAAGTATCAATCACGGCAAATGCTTGAACTCTACCAGGTCATTTCTGTGGGGTCTTGGGGTGATAAGGATTCTCGTAAAGAGTATCTGAGTGAAACCAAGAAGCGGGCGGGCTATGAGGACGCTAGGGTTAAGCGCAAAGTGAATCTGCCCACACAAGAGGAGTTACGGAAAAAGATGGATAGTTTTTATGCGGTTTCTAATCTGCCAATGGTATTTTGATGGAAATACTTGAATCCCCAGCGATCGTCGGCTTTTTGAGGTCTAGTGTTCCCGCAGAGATTGAGGCGATCGCTGCGAGGGGTGGGCTGAATCAGCAGGATTTCGACTGGCTAACTCAGGATGTTAACGACGACAAAGACGACTTGCGACCATTGAATGTTTTGTGTCGTGCCGACGAATGGCTTCTGTATCCTAAATCGATAGAAGGCATTTTAGTATTCAGGAAAGTTATAGCATTGCTGAGTTTCTTTCCTTGTGGCTGCCGTTTGTTTGGATTGCGTTTTGATTCAACTATTCCAGGATATTTTGCAATAGATGAAAGCTAAGCCATGCCCTATCGGACAAAGGTTTGGAAGGCTTACCGTGCTGTCGAAAGCAGGCAGATTACCTGACGGCAAAACCTCTAAGCAGCTTTACAAATGTCTTTGTGATTGTGGCAAAGAAATAGAGCGATCGCGTTCTGGTTTCGTCAGGTCATTAATTGCGTCCTGTGGTTGCGCCAAGTTCGGGAACACCTATAAAAAGCGACTACCCGATCGCAATGGTGAAGTGTTTGGACAACTCACAGTAATTAAGCGATCGCTCAAAAAGGCTGATCACGGTACGCTTTGGATACTGCTTTGCAGTTGCGGCAACGTGATTGAAAGACAGAGGTACGATGTTGAGAAGACTAGGGGCATTATTTCTTGTGGCTGCGCGCGTAGGCGAGGGCTAACAAAGAGGCTAGGAACAAAGCCTAAGTATCCACCCAATGCAGATCCTTATCCTGCTGAAGCGTTCGCCATCGTTTCAAAATACATTCATCTAATATCAACCGATCATAAAAACAATAGAGCCGATATTGAAGACGAAAAAATGGATCGCATGATGAGGGCAGCATTCACAATCATTTATAGGCGTTCTATTGGAGAATATATTGATGAACATCATGAGATGTCATTGGTCAAGAAATACATTAGATTCGCATCTCTCAGGATAAAAGCGCGCCATAATGGAACAAATAAAATAGGTTGCCGAATAAACCCAATGAACAGTATTCAAAACTATCCTGTAAGCGAAAGCCAGACACAGGAGAAAATTTACGATCGCAAGATTAAAAAATATAAATTCATGAGACGTTAGGCTCGAAAGCCCTAATCTGCCAATGGTATTTTGAGTAGCAAATATACAATCGAGGCTCTATGGAATCAAGCCAAATTCAAAAGATATGCCGGGAATTAGAAGTCAGACTGGCAGCAGCAGAATATGTCTTGACGCAGATTGAACACAAGATTGGTGCAGCCTGGGAAGAGGAGGGTGTGCAGCCCATTAGTCCGCTGTTGGGGCGCTTGGCAGATTTAGAGCATCGACTGTCTAGAGCACAATGCGAGATAGTCAAACTTCAGACCAGGGTGAAGGCAAGTCGCATTGATCCTGGAATCCTTGAAGACCTTCGCCAAGATGAAACATGGCAAAACCCGACAGAGAGAATGTCTTTTGATTAGCCCAGCCTTTGACACAACTCCACAACAAACGATCGCCCCGACATCTTCCGACGATTGCGACACATCACCCATAGCAGTAAATCCATTGGGGGCTGTAGGGGCATCAGTGCAGACTTAAGATCAAGCTGATCCGTCGTGGTGATTAGGTCATCTTTTAGTAGTGTGGCAATGATGGGGGCGAGTGTTTCCATGCTTAGGCAAAAACTGAATGCTTTAGTGAGAGCGTGATAATATTTAGGGGCGCGATCACAATTCTTCCAGGAAGAGCGATCGCTGACCACAAACCTAAACAGGACTTAGACTCATGGCTGTAGATATTTTACTTGGAACGAGTACGAAGATGCCATTGGGCGGGCTGAATCTTGACTCGATTAGATTGAAAGAGTCGAAAGAGTATCGGTTCTCGCAGTCGCAAGCGTTGGATCTGATTGGGAAACACCGAAGCCAGTTATCTGCGATGAAGTCCAGGACTCCCGACAAGGCTCAAACCCTTACAGACAACGGCTTTACCTGGGTTACAGTCCCCGTCAAATTCCATGATGGGAAGCAATACAGAACAGCCTTGACCCTTTCGTTGTCAGATGTTGCAATTCTTTGGTTCTGTGAAACAGTATGGGGTAATGCCACCGCTGCGCAATACACCAAACTACTGATGCAAGACTCCCTAGCCGATCGCTGTGATCAGGCTTGGGGCGAAAGCAGAAGCAAGGAAGCTAGGCAGGAGCGTGATTATCGGTTCCTGTCTATTCCTGAGCCGTGGTCTGAAATGTTTGATAAGGAATTGGAGTTTCATCTAGAGCGTCTGTCAGGACTGCACAAGCTTGATATTCGCAATGGAAAACTCTACTGGAAATTCTTTTATCGCTGGGTCAAGCCATCTGAGAGAGTTCAAATGGATATCGACAATCCAGTTCAACCCAATGGCAGAAGGAAATATAAGCTGCATCAGTTTCTATCGGCTGAAGCAAAAGAGCGGATGCAGAAAAATGTGCAGGCGATGTTTGTCTTGATGAAGCAAGCGCGATCGCTAACTGAATGGGAGGACTCTATCAACCGATACGAAGGTTTCGATCAAATGGATTTTGATTTTGATTACGAAACCGCAGCTTAACCCCAATCCATAAAACAAAAACCGCTAGGGCATCCCACCCCAGCGGTTTTTTGTTTGTGCAGACACAGAACTAATCCCAATAGCTCAAAGACACATCAAACAACTTTGCCAACGCCTGCACATAGCGAACGTTTGGTGATTGTTCGTCTATTTCCCATTTGCTGATTAGCGACCTGGAGACATGAATCCGATCGCCTACTTGCTGTTGGGTGTAGTTTCGTGCGTTCCTTAATGCTGTAAGTTTTTGCCCAAATGTTTTTTTAAGGAGTGGGTGAAGGGGACGTTGCTGCATGGCATGTGCTTTGAGGGTGGGATTAATAGGGGCATAAGTGCTGCATTCAATTGTAGTTTAGCTAGATTGTGTCAATGCAAGATTTTAGATGCGATCGCGCCACTATTAAGCATTGGGAGAAGACACCGGAAGGCTTTCTTCAGTTCACAGCCCCTGTGGGTAAAGTTGGTTGGCTGCGCTATGCCAATGCAGACGGAACTATTCGCCGTGAGTATGTTTCCGAAAAAGTATTGAAAGATAGCGCCAAATCATTAAAAATCAAACCCGTGACGACACCGGGTCATCCTGCAACGCTTCTAGATCGGGATTCTGTTCAACCTCACATTGCTGGTAGTACGGGCAATACGACTTGGATGAATTCGGATTGGCTTTGGATTAATGGGGCTGTCTTTGACGGGAAAACTATTGATTCAATTGAGGCTGGGGAAACCTATGAGTTGTCTTTGGGGTATGGGGTTGAGACGATGGCTCGTGCAGATGGTCAGGGTTTTGACCAAATCTCTCGCTATCACAATCATTTATCCCCTGTTAGAAAAGCGAGGGCGGAAGGTGCTGAGTTCAAGCTTGACGGGCTGGAGGATGGAACCTTATTTTCTCTAGATTCAATTGGCGCTGAGTTGAGCGAAAGCGAGATAGCGGATGCCATAAAATCAACACCCGCGCAAAAAGTTACAGAAATAACAAAGGAGATAATTATGCCATTCAAGGCAACACTAGATGGGATTGAACTTGAGTTCCCCACAATGGATGAAGCCAAGCACGTCAAGGGAATCGAAAAGGAGCTAGGCAAATTGCGCTCTGACTCTGCATCCCTAACTGAGAAGCTTGACTCTAAAACAGTGGCACTAGATGAAGCTAAGAGCGAACTTGGAACAATCAAAGCCACGGTTGTTACCCAAAAGACAGCCCTTGATGAAGCGATCGCCACTGCCGAAACTACTAAGTCTGAAGCAATGGATGGCGAGGCGATTTCCTCCTTGATTGGCGATCGCATGAAACTTTGGTCTGAAGTCCTACCATTCATCCGCAGTGATTCGCCTGATTTTGAACCTGATTACACTTTGTCGCCACTAGAGATCATGGCGGAGGCGGTCAAGGTCGCTAATCCTGAATTGAAGGATCACCTTGATGGCTTGGATCTAGCTGACTCTGAGAATTCTGGCTTTGTTAAGGGTTTGTATGCGGGGCTGAATGCCAAGCAATTTTCTACTAAGTCTGTCACCCGAGCTAATGCCGATTCGTTGCTAGAAACGATCCGCAGTAGTCGGCTTGATGCTGCGACCAAGAATCCTTTTGCCAAGAGTTCTTATGGCAAGGGCGAAATGCAGGCAGAGAAGGATTTAGAGGAAGCTCGTAAAAGACGGGCTGACAGAATCGCTACTGCTAACAAGAAGTAATAAAGGAACAAAATAATGCCACAAACAACAGTAAGTAACCGTCAGCCCCAGTGGTTGGGCGAAGGGCAGTACGCCACTACCCGCGCTCGGTCGGTAGATGGCGCGGTGGAAGAGGCGATCGCTAGTGGCTTTATTGCCTATGGTCGGGTTGCCGTTCTAAATCCTCTCACCAATGTAGTCACAGCTTTAAGCGGTGCCCCTGCTGCGGGTTCAATTTTGATTGTCCCCATCATGGTTGATCGCTATGGCATGACGATGACTGATGCGTTTGCCGCTGTTGCCCCTGACTTGGGATATCCCACAGGCTCGATGGTGGAATACATCACAGAGGGCGACATGGTGATGTGGTCAGAGAATGGTGGTCAGCTTAATGGCGCGGTTCATTATCGGATCACGGCTGGCACGGCTCCCAATAACAAAGTCGGTCGCGTTCGGAATGCTGCCGATGGTGTCAACACAGCCACCGCCACAACTATCAGATTTGCCGAAACAAAAGCGGGTGCAGGCTTGATTGCAGTTCGCATCATGACTTCCGTAAGTCTCTAATCAGCCTCTAAGCGAGTCTGCGAACGAGTCTGTAATTAACCTGTAACTCTGGAGATAAAAACAAATGCCCATTGCACAAGAAATGGTCTTGGCTCAAAAGTTCCTCAGTGAATCTTTGACCCAATATGAACCCGAACTAATCGATACTATCTATCCCGAATATTGGGCATACGAAGGAAAATACCACGAAGCCAAGGCAGGTCTAGCCTTTGGCTCCCAAGGGTTGACGACAGCGCGGCGTGATTTTACAGGTAAGGCTGTCAATTATGGCGGCAAGGCTACCACGTTGCCGCTGGCGAACTTCGGTATCACGATGGATCGGTACAAGAATCTAAAAGGGATTCTTGCAGCAGATTGGACTTGGGAAGAATTGCGAACTGAAGAAGCGGCGGTCGCGAATCCCTATCAACCTGCCGTCAATATTGTCGCCTCTTACCGTGAAGCGATGGAACGAGGTCTAAGAGAATGGATGCACTATCGCACCATTTTTGGCGATGGTACTGTTGCCTTCACTGGACTAATTACTAATCCTTTCGTGGAAGTGATTGATGTTGCCGCCGCTGCGAACCCATTCACTGGAACGGGTACACCGACAGCAGGCGATCGCTATAACTGGTTCTTGACTGAGACTAGCTCTTTCAAGAAAGTTTCCAGACTCACCAGCGGCATGATTGGAGTCTTGACCTCGGTTGATGTGCGAACAAGCCTGAATGCTCGTTTTACAGATGTGGGCGGTGATGGTACGCCTTACTCCCTATTGGCAGAAGGTAATTCCCCAATCGTCTCAGATGTCATTGAAGTGAACGAGTTTGATGGGGCTGACGTGCGGAATCCCGATGTCGGGAATCTCACTACTATCAGCGGTGTCACACTTCCCGGCACGGCTGGTGGGGCAAGCGCATTCGACTTGATGCTGTTCTCCGAGAACTCCGCAGCATCTTCTATCAAACGCAACTTTGCTGACATTGAAACGATGGCACCATTCATGCTAGATGACGGCATGACCTATCGCCAGATCGGCATCACCGCCACATCTGAAGTAATCTTCACCCAACCATTCCGCGCTCGTTTGTACATTCTACGGAAGGTCTAAGGTGTGTTTTATACAAGCACGCCGCGCCCTTCTGTATATCTTGAGGAATTAATCATCATGCTTTACACAAGTAATCTACGAAATAATCTAACCATTCTCGCATCCCCCACTGTGCGAGTGACATTGACCCCTGGCGCTGGGGAGATGTCTGACGACGATTGGGATGAAATTGCAGATCATCCCACCATTGAGAATCTAGTTGAGGAGCGCGTTTTGATTCCTCAAGAGCATGCCAAAAAAGCCAAGGCAGTCACCACCAAAGCTCCTGTCGTTTCGCCTTCAAGCTAATGCCTACAGTCCCTTTTGCCGATCGGGAATTGTTCTATAGTCGTTACCCAGATATGGAGGTCGTTCAACTTAGCGACCTTGACGATCCGGGCAGGATGACAGTGCGTCCTGATAAATTACAAGCCAATTTGGTGAAAGCCACCAATCGCATTTGCGGCAGAGTGGCGATCGTCCCTCCCTCAATCCCCGCTCAACTGAGTAGCTATCATCCTGCTTTTGAGGAATGGTGCTGCGATATTGCTAGGGATTATCTAGATGAGGGCTATGGCTATCGTGAGGGAGTACAAAAGGCTGGGGAGCAAGCGTGGGCAGAGATTGATAAGTTGATTGAGTCTGGGCAGATTGAGTTCTTAATCCCTCCTAGCTATGGTGGCGATGGCTGTGAGGATGAAGGGATTAAGGGTCGGGCTTTGATCAGTTTGATGATTGTTTAGGGGGATTAATGCAGACCTGCGATACCAATCAATTACCCAGAGTTGAACATACTGAAGGATCAACATTCGATCGCATTTTTACCTTACTAAATCGCAATGGGAGTCCTTACCTATTTTCGTTGTCAGCAGTAGCTAGCTTTGTCGTTAGAACGCGCCTTGATTATTTTGTAGCTTCCTTTACAGCCGATATTTTACCCACACCAGGGCAAATCAGGCTAAGACTCACATCCGCTCAAACGGCGAATAGGGTGGGGCGGTTTCTGTGGAGTGGCACTGTTACCGATGGTGCGGAAGTTACGGCACTAGAGGCTAACGAGTTTTATATCGTTGAGGGAATTTCGGGCGAATTCGGAGAGCCTGTTGGAACGCCTGACTATGGCGATCTCTTGACCGAGGTGGACGTAAGGATAGCTAACCATGCTGACAACTATGGGCTGGGCGCTCATATTCCACTGGCAGGCATTAGCACTGCGTTGATCCTGGATGGCGCGGTCACACTGGCTAAGCTTGCCCCTGGATTAGGGGGTGGAGGCGGTGGATCTGGGGCTACTCCTGACATTAGTTTCACGCAAGCCAGTTTGACGGTTGCCAGTATTTTGCCAGTCCCTAATCACGGACTAGGAGTTTATCCGAGCGCGATCGCCATCTATGACGAGACTGGGAACCAAATCACGCCCGACCATTGGAGAGCCTTGACCTTGAACTCTTTGGAAATAGGACTAGAGAGTTACGCCCCGATAACTGGGACATGGATTCTCTCTATCACGGCATAAGCAAAGTTTATTATCTGAGGAGTGAGCTATGAAGTTTGGATTAATTGAGGTAATGGCAGCAGCGCTACGGGGCATTCGATTACGCCCTGATGCTGGTGCCGCCAATTATGTAGAACTGCGATCGCCAGCAACCCTATCGGGTAACGTCATTCTGACCATGCCCGCGTCTCTACCCGCCAGTGGTACGGAGATCGTGACCATTAGCAACACTGGGCAACTAGGCAGAACCCCAGCGTCGGGCGGCGGCAGTGTCACCAGTGTGGCGATCGCTACTCCTGCCGATTTGTCCGTGGCAGGAAGTCCAATCACCACGTCGGGAACGATCACCTTAGCTCGAACCTCGCAAACTGCCAACACTTTTCTGGGCGCTCCTAATGGTGCCAATGGCGCACCATCTTACCGGGCATTAGCTGCGCTTGATATTCCCACCCTATTGGCTGCAAGGATATCTGATTTTGATACGCAGGTCAGGGTTAGTCGTCTTGATCAAATGGCGGCTCCGACTGCAACGCTGAGTCTCAACTCCCAGCGCATCATTGGGCTATTAGATCCCACTGGTTCGCAGGATGCAGCGACGAAGCAATACGTTGATGCGATCGCCGCTGGAGATGGTAATAAAGGGACGGCGCGAGTTGCATCAACAGCTAACGTCACGATCGCTTCTCCAGGTGGGGTGATCGATGGCGTAACCCTATCCGCTGGCGAATTAGTTTTACTCAAAGATCAAACAACCGGATCTCAGAACGGCTTGTATGTTTGGAACGGGGCTGCGGTTGCAATGACCCGCGCAACTAATGCTGATACATCGGCTGAAGTGCGATCGGGAATGTTCGTCTTTGTCACAGAGGGTACTGCCAACTCAGACAACGGATTTACGCTGACGACTAACGATCCAATCACCTTGGGGACTACTGCTTTAGTCTTCACGCAGACCAGTGGCGCTGGGCAGGTTTTAGCTGGGACAGGTCTGACAAAAACTGGCAACTCCATTGATGTCATTGGCACAACAAACCGGATCGCAGTTGCAGCCGACAGTATTGATATTTCTCCGAGCTACGTAGGTCAGGCAACCATTACCACAGTAGGCACGATCGGAACTGGAGTTTGGAACGGCACTCCTATTCCGGTTTCCAATGGTGGAACAGGTTCGGCAACCCCAGCAGCAGCTAGAGCCGCTTTAGTTGCCGCTGGGGTCTTTAGGCAAAGTTTCACCAATGCGAGTCTGACCGCAGGGATTCTGACCGTCACTCATAACCTCGGATCTCTGATTGTGAATGTTCAGGTCTACGACGAAGTAAACAAGATGATCCACCCCGACGACATCACTCTAACTACAAGCTCAGCGCTTACTGTTGATCTAACAAGCTTTGGGAATATCCCATCTACTTTTAACTGCGTTGTGACGGGCTAGGCTGTAGAGGTCATAAAGTGCGATTTAGATTTAATGAATTCGTAACACAATTTAGATCTGGCGCTTTAACAGGCAACAGGACAATTACACTGCCTGACATTAGCGGTTCTTTAGCTGTGGCTTCTCAGTTAAAACGAGAATCTTTATTGATTACAACCTCTCGAAACCTGGTAGCCACAGACAACCTAAGACAGCTTTACTCAACATCAGGCTCTAACCTCACTCTGACTATTCAAGCTGCTACTTTTACTCTTGACGACGAGGTGGAAGTAGCGTCAGATTCTACGGGCACAGTGACGATCGCGGCTGGCGCTGGAGTCACCATAAATGGAGCTGCTACTTCGGTTGTGGTAGCAGCGGGGCGCGGTGGGTACTTGAAATTTCGCAATAGTTCTGCAATTCGTTGGTACGGAGGAGTCTAAATGGGCATAGGCGGCTCGTTAGCTTGGTTATCAACAGTTACGATCGCATCAGGTGAAGATGCGATCGTAACTGATTGGGTATCGCGCACCGTTACGGCGGGCGGATCTGTAGCAACAGCAACTCGAAACGCGATCGATGCTTATGTAAAAGGCATAAAATCTGATGGCATCTTCTCAAAGATGAGTAGCGGCTTGATCATGCCGTTTGCTTCTAATAATTGGGACGGGGCTTTAGTTCCGCTCATCGCCCCCAATGGAGCAACCTTCACAGCTACATTATTAACTGCTGCTGATTACTCATTAGCAGCAGGCATCGATCCGGGCAGCGCAAATAACGATCCAAAACGGATTACTACCAACATCAATGCCCAGAGTATTTTTACTGCAACTAGCTGTCATTGTTCTATTTATCGGAGAGTCCATAGGGTTGCTAGGGATGCTGTTGTAAACACAATCAATGGCACGGATGTGTTTAATCGTCTCCAGTTTCATGCTCCGTGGGAAAACGGCGTTACCGAGTTTGACGCTTTTACGTTTATTACCGATGCGGGCAGAATTGGTGCAACCCTGAGTGGCAACACGGGCTTCATCACAGGGGCTAGATCCGCTAGTGGACAGGCTCTCTACCGCAATGGGGCTTTAGTAATTAGCCACTCAGGTGCATCAGATCAGGGCGTACCTAATAGCACCATCAACCTCATTGGGTGTTTCGTCTCTGATTTTTCCTTTTACTCTCGGTCTGTGACTTCTTACATTTATGTCGGTTCTAGCCTAACAGCGTCAGAAGAAGCTTTGCACTATGCCAGAGTGCAAACACTACAAACAGCCCTCGGTCGGCAAGTCTAGCAAGGAGCTTATTAATGAGATTTAGATTCAATAGCTTTGCAACACAACTTAGATCTGGGGTGTTCACTGGCGACAGAATTATTACACTGCCCGACAAAAGCGGCGCGATCGCCCTGGATGTTGACATACTTTCACGGCAGACATTCAGCAATGTTAATGTAACGGTAGGCGCCACTACCACTCAACTAGCTCAGACTGGCACTTTAACCGCTCCTAGGACGGTTACGTTACCACTAGCGAATTCTAAAACATCAGGCTTTAGGATTGATATTGTCGGTGAGTCTGGAACGTCTAGTCCCACCAATAAAATCATTTTGGCGCGATCGGGTTCTGATTTAATTAATGGGGTTACTTCCCTGGATGCAATCACGTTCCCCAACGGTGCTGTGTATTGTGTCAGCGATGGCGTTAGTCGATGGTCGGTTTTCTTCTCTAATGACACAGCACTACAAAACAGGCTAGAAATGAACGGAATAGCAGCCACGAACGTACCCGCTCCTGTAAACACGGCAGCTACAATCACGATCGCATCACCAGGGGCAAGCCTTCAAACTGTCCTCAGTGGTGTGTCATTCTCCTATGATGCCAGCGCTGCCACAGCTATCAATGGCTCGTTCACAATTACCACAGATGCAGGCGCAACAGTGTTGCATCATTCGTATGTAACTAGCAACGGTGCAGCCCCATTCATTGCTCCAATTTTGTGCGGTCTTAATAAAGCTGTGGTGTTAACCTTAAGTGCTGTTGCTGGATATCGTGGATCTGTTTCTTGTGTTTCGAGGATTTTATAAATGAGATACGCTGCTATAAAAGATGGAGTTGTAGTTGATATCTTTGAGGGCAATTTAATCGCCCTGCAAGAATCTTTTGATTATCAATTTGAGACACTGAATAACTTTGAAGTTTCGACTGGATGGGAATTTGATGGGGTAGACTTTACCGATCCCAATGCGACACCATCCCCCGTAATCACACCACCTCCCACGCCAGAACCTAAAACGTCTCAGCAGGTAATGAGTGAAGTAGACAGCTATCGATCGCAAGCTATCCAGGATTATAAAAGCCAATGGGGTCAAGCTTCTGTGGATGAACTCTGGGATCGATTGGGGAATGATATGAGAATTGAAGCTGACAAACAGGACGCGATTCAGTTAGTACATCTCCCTAATATCGTTGGGTATCTATCTGCTCAAACTGGCAAAGCGTTCAATGAAATTACTTTGGCAGAATGTAGGGAAGTTTGTCAGAGTTTGCGATCGCAACAGATGAATCATATTTATTTTCTAACTCAAACTGAAAGGTTGCGAGGTCAGATTTTAGCTCAATATGCTGCATTAGCTACGGATGCAGAAAAACTAGCATTCGATCTTAAACAAGCTTGGGATGCGGGGTTAGTTTAATGGGAGGATTATCGGGATTGTCTGGTTTAAGAGGGTTGTCAGGGCTAACCGCAAGACCTATTATTTCCACAGCTTTTGATTTTGCTACAGGGTCTGGGGTAGCCTATTCTTTGAGGCGATCGGGTGGGTATTCAGGCTTTTTGTTTAGGATTGCTAACGCTGGCGGTTCGACACAAGATTGTAATTCCGTTGCGGAGGCTGTGACGTTTATCGGTTCAGGTAGCGGATTTGTCACAATTATGTATAGCCAAAATGGTAATGGTGTCAACGCTACTAATTCCACGGCTAATAGATCGATATTAATTAGCAGCGGAACTTTAGTTACAAACAACGGTAAAGCGGCTATTGCTCAAACTAATGTCATAGCCGGAGGCGATGTTGAGGCGTTTTTTAGTCTGACAAGACAAACTGCTGTAACCAATATCCTGATGGTACTAAGGAGAGATAATACTGCCGCAACCGGTTTTGCTGGTCTTATTTTGGCGGATTCAGTCAGCCCTAGTTTTATACCCCATTCAAATATGGTTCAGGGTTGGTTTCACCCGGAATTTGCGTTAGCTTCAGTAGCTACTGGGATTTTAAGAGTAAATGGTACTACTAGTGCTACCACAGGGGTAGCTAGGCAAGTTAACGTGACTACAGTAGTTAATCTTGCTATGAATGGAACTGCTTTTTTTAATACGATTGCCAGAGATAGGGTTATCGACCCCGAAAGAAAAATGGTGGGCTTCTGGCAAGAACTAATAAGCTTTAATTCAGTCCCGACAGCAGCTAGACTTACAGAGATCGAATCGAATCAAACAGGTTTTTACCTTTGATAGCTCCACCTTGGAGATTTGAAAGATCTAGCAAGGGTATCTCAACAGATCTAGGTATTTGACCAAAGTGGCGATCGCTTCCACTTCATTCGCTACCCAGAACCCAAAGTTTTCTCTGAAGGTAGTATTGAATACAGGCTGCCCACTGGTAAAACTTCCCGCCATTGCCCCGGTCGAAACATACTGACTTCTTAGATATTCATAGCCATATCGAATCAATGGGAACGAAACGTCAGGGTCAAGCCCGGCAATATTGGCATAGATAGCAGACTCCATGATGATTGATGCTACGTGTGGTTCGTGATAAGTGGCAGTAGCTTCCCCGACCTGTTGAAAGTTAGTTGGAAATCTGCCATTGACTTCGTAGAATGTTTTGAGGAAGACAAAGGCACGGGTTAGGATGCCAATGGCGTAAGGGTTTTGTGGTTCTAGCTGTAATAGCTTTGCGGTCTCCAGTAAGGGTCGCACATAATAGCCGCCCCAGCCTGTATTTGGATCTGGGCCCTGCCATCCAAAAGTATTGATAGGTCGATTGGCTGATAGATAATCGCCAGAATCCCATACAGGTGGGGCAAACGTTGGAGTCATGCCGCCATCTGAATGAGTTAGGGCGTAATCATCCATCGAATCTCGCAGCATTTGCAACACATTATTAGCACGAGTGCGATCGCTTAGAATCAGCCAAATCAAAGGCGATTGATAGCCCATATAAAACAAGCCTTTCCATGCCAAGGGCAGCCCGTTTAGTTGGTTGTAGGTGAAGACGAACGCCCCATCATAGGGGATTTCATCAAGCGGATTATTGCGCGGTCTAAAAGTGCCAAGCCAGATTGTGAATGCTCCTGTGTTGCGACAAACAACAGCACTCTTGAAGCCAATAGAAGGTAGTGGCAATCTTTCCGGCTCCACTGTGTCATTGACTGCCAAGTAGAAAACATCAATGGTGGCAGTCCCCACGGCTTCCAAGTCTACGTTGGTAATATTGCCCGCTGCGTTGGGAGTTCCCACACCAGACAAGTCAGCCCAGTCAGGGCTAAACCGTTGCCATTTGCCATCTGTTTGAGGCAAGGTGATTGAAAACCATGCATTAGAGGCATCCTGCACTCTATAGGTCACATTGCCAGAACACTTGAAATAGATAGATGGAGGGTTGGATGTTGTGGCTCCTTCACTGATGACGAAGCCAGCCCCAGCAAAGCCCGCACCCTTAGTAAGAACTACCCGCCATACCATTGGGGAGAACTGCCCAATCACGGTATCGATCCGGGTGACAGTAGCCGTCCCACCGCTGCCGCTGTAGGTATACATTGGGCTATCCACAACAGCAGGATGCCACAGGAAATGACCTAGGGCACTCTTAGTGGTATTCCATCGAATTAAGTCCCTAGAGTTTAATGTTTTGGATGAATTCTGCTGTGCTGTGGCGGGGGCTAGGAAGAAGGCTCGATAGATAGCTGAGTCATCAAACGGATCGGCAGTTGTGGAAACATACATTTCCATCAATTGACTTGATACCGATGCGGCAAACTCTACAAAAAGATCGACATTATTATCATTGAACAAAGTTTGGACGGCATAGTTTTGGAACTCAATCGAAGGGAATGCTTCAGCCCCATTATTGACAATTAGCCTTACCCAATTTTGTTTGTCCCCTGCTGTCGTAACTCGACTTAGGGTAAACCCTGCCGTGTTGTTGACTTGCACAATCTGGGAGCCAGGATAGGCTAATGGATCTGAAGCCGTGCTTTTCTTCCAGAAGTGGCTAAGATTCTCAATCGTGGCAGCCAACCCCGCTGTGAATCCGCTGGCATCCCTAGCCCGTTGCCATTGCACATTCCCAGTCAGGGCGAATAGGCGATCGTAGGTTTCATAAGCCCAAGGAAGTGAATCTGTCGCGCAGTTGACTTCAGTATTGAGCAATGCCCGCCACATTGGGTAAGCCTCAAACATGGCGTTCTTAAGTAAGTCGGGCCCGGTGTAAGAAGAGTAAGTTAAAAGCGCGTTGCCGTTATACCCAGTGTTGGTCAAAACCACTCTACCAACAGGTTCACCCGTAGCAACCGGGGGTGTGCCATTAGAAGCTGCGGTAGTCGGGAAGATCCTGAAGTTTCCACCCACGCCACCAATCTGGGCGACCCAATAATTAATAGTCAGATTAGACGAAGTAGGGATGACCGGGCTGTAGACGTTCCGCCACAGAAGTCTAGAGCTAGGCAGTCGAGCGCTGTATAAATCTGCTAGAAGGTTGCCGCTATTGCCGTTGGAGATTGTCCCCACACCACTGGCAAACGAGACAGAAACATCAAAGTGACCATAAGCTAATGGGTCTGCGTTTGTTAGTCCCTTTGACTTAGATGTAGCTTTGACGATGAAGAGCCAGTGTGGAGCGAATGGGGTATTAGGGTTTACCGGGACGGCTTGACCCCGGTACAGAAAATTTAGTGCAGCTTGTCCAAAGTTGGTAGCGCGGTTTAGCCAACTCGCATTCCCAGTGGCTTCAAAAGCTAGAGAGCTGGCTTTGGACATGATAAATTGCCCTTCGCTGGTTCCAGCTTGCGAGGGGAAATACCCACCTCTACCCAAGACATCCTGGAATGCATTGACGAGCAAGAAGTCGCTGTTTGCCAGCATGGGCATAGTGTTTCTGGTGTAAGTCGTTAAGAACGAATCAGAACCACTTAGCCAGGTCAGTAATTCATTTTTATCAAAAGTATAAGTCGGGGTGGCGCTGCTGCATTCCCCATCAATCACTAGCCCATCAAGGGTCAACATCGATCTATTCCAGTAGATTGCGACAACATCGATCGCCCCTTCTTCTGTCGGTCGCACAGAAGAAACCCGATAGGTGCGACGATCTTCTAGCTCGGTTCCAATGATGACAGTATCGCCAAGGGCTAATGGTCGGGCGAGTCCGGCGATCGCCACTTGATTGCTAGATGCCATAGAACTTAAAAGGTTTGTTCTAGTTTCCCCATTATCTTTATATTGAATAGCGGCTCTTAGATTCGCAGCAGTAACGGTGGTAGTTATTGGGACAGATAGCCTTACGGTTTGAGTTCCACCGACAAAAGATAGGCTTTGAATTACAGTGCCAGATTTCTCAAACTGCCATTCTGTCGTGACGTGTTGCCCTTGGATTAAATCACCAGGTTTCATATAGCACGCCATCTGCCCAGTCGTGAAGCTAACCGATCGCGTTTGAATTCTGGGCGATTTGAAAACTAATGCACCCGCCCAAATCGCTTGACCTCGATTAGTGACAGCGGGCAACTGTAATGCCTTTTCTTCCAACGGCTCTAATCCATTCGCGGCTTCAGGTGATTGGATGCGGACGGTCTTCGTCTTATATTCGTCTCTGCCATCGGTGTAGCTGACAATCAAACTATTGCAACGGCTCATGCTCCAATCAAGGAATTCTTCTTTGTAATTGAAGACGTTGGAAGCGTTGAAGAGGAATGTGACAGGGGTCTCGGTTTCGGGAATCATCCCAAATCTGCCATCAATGCGACAAGGCAAAACCCTAGAGCCGATCGCCTCTTGTGCTGCCCATTGCCGCCAATTAGTGAGCGTTGCAATCACACCATCCCAGTAGTTAGCATTAGCAATGCAATACTGCCGCGAATTAACAATGCTCGGATAATCTAGCCATTCATCACGGTCTATCCTTGCCCCTAAACCACCATCAGGATCGCCCAACACATAAGCATAAGCATCGGGAAGATAGTTGATAGATTCGATGCGATAGACAAGGTAGCGATCGCCTACTTCTGCCTGCACTGTGACAAACGTAGAGATCTGAGTTGAGTTGGTGGCAGAGACTGCTGATTCAACGTGCTTGTCTAGGTTCCTGAAGACATCGAAATACCGAACGGGATCGGCTGTCCCCATCGGTGGAGCACTAACCCCATAATCCAAGGCACTAACGCTTGTAATCACCCCAGCCGAGATATGTGCCCTCGTCTCACCACCTAGCTGCATCAGGAAATTAGGAGTAGGTGCTGTTTGGATTCGCTCTGATGCCAAGTAGCTAATTCCGGTTAATGCAAAGTCTGGATATGTGGGAGGCGTTGCAGTTGTGACAACTTCATTGATAGAGGTAATGGCGATCGGTGCCCCTTGTTGAGTGGAGACAGCGGGCTTCAGGGCTTCATCATAAAGAATAATCTTGTTAGCATCTGCTACGGTAGATTGCCCATCAATCTGCGTCTCGAACCGGATTACTTTGCCGCCTACAATAGCCGATGTGTCGCGGGTATCCCTCGCACCAGTGTCATTAAATCGCCAGATCACGGCTTGCGCGTTCGCGACTCTAAGCGGTCTAAGTTCAATCTTGTAGCGGGAATAGGGCAGATTCTTAAGCTTAAAATATCGTCTGACTTCTCCCTCGCTGGAGTTAGAGATAAGCCCTCTGAAGGCAAACGTCCAGCCGATTGTAGAAGAGCGAATGTAGCAGTCGAATAAAACGCCATGCTTAATAAGTCTATTCTTTTCATCTCTGGCAAACAGGCGACAGACAAGGTTTACATGAATCTCAGTAACTTTTTTTGTGGTTTCGTAAGTAGGAGTCCATTGGGCATAGATTTTGTCACCTTCCCCAAGATTTAGCACTGTATCGGCTTGAATGGTTGCAGCGTTGTAATTTTTAGCGATAACCCTAAACTGTTGCCCTGCCGCAAAATATACTTCAGCAGGGCTGAATTGATCGGTTTCGTTGCGGGCTGATTCTAATAATTCAGCCTCGGTAAGATCTTCTTCTTCGTCAAACTCTGGTGCTTGCAGCTCTAACACCGTGCCAATTCCAGGCTTCGTGCCGCCCTTAGAGAAACTGATATTATTGCCCACTCGCAAATCATTAATTTCTACCCCATCGGCATCATTGGCATTATCAAGAATATGTACTGCCAACCTTGCTGGGTACACTCTCGCAGCAAAAGAAGTATGAACGATCGCTCTGTTGCGCCTAAACACCACGACACCACTGATGTATTCAATGGTAAAGATATCTTCTTTGATATAGGCTGCGGCGGTGGTGACGGCAACATTATTGACACGACAGGCAAACTGAGCATTCACAAACTGGAATACAAACGGATAGGCTTGAGGAAATGCACTCGCCACAATGTCGTTAGTGATGCCAATATATTGCAGCCAGCTACCCCTAAGAATTTGCGCCTGAACAAAGCCGTCTTTATTTGGTCTAATCCTGTCCTTACTTATGAACGATGCGTTTGCTGCTCCCGACTTTTTTACCCGACAATTATCTGGGGTGCGAGTCACAATCATGCTTCTCGACACAAGCTTATCTGCGATAGTTTCCTTCCGCTTCACCTTCACTTCGGCAACAATCGATCGCATGTCCAACCCGAGCTGATTCTTCAGCGATGGCGATACAACCTGCGTATAAAACGGAAAGTTCGCCATCGCGGTCTGCGCGGCAGTGCCCAACCGCTGGTCAATCACGACCTCATTAAAAAGAAAATTATCTAAGGCTTGCCCGTCCAACAACGTCTCTGCCGAGCTAATCCCACCCACCTTGCCTAGACACGCCACATATAGTTCGTGAAGATGCTGCACACCCTTGAGGGTATCAATCCAAGATGCTATTAGCTGCCCGCTGAATCGCACCCCACCATTTACATTGCGATCGCGGTTGCAGAAAATAAAAGGGACAGGATTCCCTACCTCTACTAATCCCTTAGATGCCGTGATGCCATAGCTTTTGGCGCTGCGTCGATTGGCTGATTGATCGTCCGGCTCTGCCCCTTTGGGTGGCTTGGCAAATGCAGCCCCAGCTAATCCCCCGATCGCACTACCGATCGCCAAACCCGCTGCTAGTCCTATCCCTGGCAAAACAAATGATAAGCCGATACCAATTACACCACCAATGATGCTGCCTAATGTTTTGCCGCCCTCAATGTCGTCGGGGTCAAAGGCGATCGGGGTTTCTGCAAGGCGTGATTGGTTCTGAGTTTTTAGATAGAAATGGAAAGCCGCTAATTCTTTGATCTCATCCTCGGTAATATTCACACCCAAGGATTGTAGATCTTCAGATAATTGGCGGCTTTCCATGTGTGTATCTCGCAAAAACATCAACATCGCTATTCTAAACCGTTTCGTTGAAGGCGTTAATATTCTTGCGATTGCAGTAGGTTTTAGTGAGGAAAACATTGTAAAATAGCACAAAGACGCAGCCGAACGAGTTTACTCCTCAGACGACTGCTGACCAAAATCACTACGCAGGTAATGAAGTGGCTGAAACTATTTTCTCACAAGTTCAAGAGTTTGGCGTTTCACTGCATCAAGCAGTTCTGAAGCAGCTGATTGGGCAAATTGAAGATGCGATCGCGGATGGCAGTATTAGAAGTCAAGACGGGAAGCATTCTGTCTATGATTTCTTGAAGATGTTCTTTGGAAATAAAAACACCACCCAAACCTGGAAAGACTTGATAGAAGTTGATTCTGGTATCCTCCGTTTTACGGAAGTAACGAAGTATACCCGTGTAGATGGGAGGGACGGTTTTCAGGAAACCCCTTCAAGCGGGATGGCTGGATTGATTTATTTGGCTTACATGGGTCGCAGTCGATTCTCGCAGGAATTACGCCGTTCATCTGCTGCCCTCCTAGCTGCCGACTATCAAGCCAAGTTTGGAGCCAAGCCCGAACCCAAAGAAGGCGATCGCCCTGCTTCTCACTTTCAAATTCCTCTGAACTATTTGCACGAGGCATCCGGCATCGTCAAAAAATCTCAGGTCAGAGAGGCACTGCTGAGAAACTTTAACGAGTTTGAGCACTGGGTGAAGGATGACGACGATCAACTATGGATGACACTGGCTGCATTCTCAATTTTGATTCTCAGCTTTAGATCTGCTAGTGGAGCAAAGGTTGAGCTGTGCCCAGAGATAATCAAGGTAGAGTCTGTGGAGTACTTCCGATACCAACGGATGCGGCAAAATTGCAGAACAGGCAAACGAGATCAATCTAGCCCAGGTCAAATGGGTTTTGAATTCGACTAGAGACAAACTCTCTACCCAACCCCACAGAGTAACGCCTCGCTACTCTGTGGGGTTTTTGTATGCATACCACACACCCATAGGACAAAGCACTCCAGCCCATCGGTTTACACAAATGGGTGGGGGAACCCAACCCCCTGCCTGAGTTTTTATGCTTAAAAGAAAGTGACGATCGGGGTATGAAAGACAAACGTACCACTGCGCCTCTCGCAAATCGACTCTATCAAGCTTCAGCCGTGGCAGGATGGATTGTAGTCGTCTCAACAACAGGCTACTGGACAATCCAACTACCGGGACTTATTCAAGATGAGCAACCCCAAAATAGCACTTTTGTGTCTTGATACTAATCAAAAATTTGCCAGCATTAAGGAAGCTGGAATCATCCTATCGATCGCCCGTCCCACTTTAGTTTGTGCCAGATTGAGCGCGATCGCCCGTGGTAGAAATTGGTTTATCTGCAAGGGCTTTGAATTTGAATTTGGTTAAAACAAAATGCTATATCGCTTCAATCGATTTTCTTAAGGAATCTTGCAAAGCCTCTAATTTGATCTGAAATATCCGTTACTTCGTAGTCACTCAGATGCCCACGGTCGAAAACGATCACCACACGTCCGGCTGGGAGTATCAAGGAATCAATCTCAATTGGTGCAGAGATGGTGGTGTATATTTTCTCTGGGTCGTCTTCATCCTTCCTAACTTCGACCGTAACTTTTTGACGTAGATCATTGTTCCACGGATCAGCGATTACTGAAACGAAAAGCCTAGGAGGGATTGATTTTACTGGCGTTGTCACATCCTTGTTGGGTGACGCTTCGTAAGCTACAACGCCCTGGAGGAAGGGAACGCGATAGTCATAGGCGTAAATTATTAGCTTGTGGGCTTTTCGATTGGTTAGAAGCCTTTTCGCGATCGCGTCAATGTCAGTGGGGATAACGATTTGGTCTGTCCCTTGCCAGTTCTGGGCGGCTTGATCAGTTGTGCCTACGTTGCTGCCCGTGACATAGCTACCGCCACTGATGACCGTGGAACCTAATAGGGCGATCGCCACCGCCTTACCTGTCCTACTTTGTGTCATCTGATTTCCCAGTATTGGAATCTTCCAAAGAATTGTTATTCGTAGAGCCGCTGTTCAGGAAATAATAACCAACCAGGCTACCCCCAGCGACCGTCGCCAAAGGAACAAAAAAACGTCTAGCTAAATCCGTTCGATCTTCTTGGGGGAGGGATTGCCATAGGATACTTGATACAAAAGAGACGACGACAATTCCCCCTAGCCACTTAAACAAATTGATATTCCTATCATTCAACAGGTCAACCAAGCGGGCATTCCGTTCGACCTTCTTGCCAATCTCAGGCAGGGTATTCGCCACAGCTTCATCAGTGCTTTCAAGATGTAGCCGAATTGCCGCCACATTATCGATCGCCTGTTGGCTATTGTCTGATACCGATTGCATTCGATTCGACTGTTCGTAAAGGGTCGCAATTTGCCTTGAGGTTTCGATTTGCCTTAAAGACAGATCTGCAAGCGACTGAGCCTGTTGGTCTAGCCTGCTGTGGAAATCGTCAATATAAGGTTTGAGGTCTGCGGTGCTGAAGTCAATCTTTTTGGATAAGCCTTCGATGTTATCAAGCTGTTTATCTATGGGTTGATCTGTGGCTTCAGGCATGAGAAAAGACCAATGGCGAAAAATAGAACCTACAATTCAATCATACCCTCGCTAAAAATATAAGCATTCCTATTTGTGTGAAGCTATGGCAATTCAAATCAATCAAGCCGGACTAGAGTTAATAAAACACTTTGAAGGGTGTCTGCTGATTGCCTACACAGATCCGGTAGGAGTGCCCACCATTGGCTATGGGCATACCAACGGAGTAATGCTGGGGCAACGTATCACCCAAGCTGAAGCCTATTCCTTGCTGCAAAAAGACTTGAAGTATTTTGAGGATGCGATCGCTTTTTGGGCTATGAGTATGAGCGTATCGCTGAATGAAAATGAATTTGCTGCATTGGTTTCCCTCGCCTTCAATATTGGGATGGGTGCATTTGCGGGTTCTACTGTTGCCAATGAATTGATCGCAGGCAATCGCGCTGCCGCTAGTACCGCTTTTTTGATGTGGGTGCGTGGCGATGACAAAATCTTGCCAGGGTTGGAAAGGCGACGTGCAGCCGAAAGAGATTTATTCCTAAAACGAGCAAACCCCATGACGACAACCGCAAACTTTACCCTCACGTTCAAGTTTTCAAGCTTCCTCAAGTCACGCCCTGCATCCTCAAAAGATTTATCAGCAGCAGAAATGATTGCATTCAGCAAAGGTGCAATCCTGAATATCGCGGCGATCGCCCTAGAAAAAGAAGCAGGTCATCACTTGATTACCCTAGGTCAAGTCAATGGTAAGCAACTGGAATACTTGGGCAGGAATACTTTGTGGGTGTTTGGCAAAGACGTGGAGATATCCAAGGGCGGTAAGCTCTACGCCAATAATCCAGTAGATTCGGTGGGGGCTGTCACTGGCAAGGAAGTATTTATCCCTCGCATCGGCAAAGTCACAACTGACACCCTTATCATTCCCATCATGGGTAGTGGCGGTTTCCTCACATGGGGGATGGCAACGCACAACGGCACTCGCATTCCAGGCGGTAGTCATGTTGGCAACATCATGGAGATTGCAAGACGGTTTGAGCAAGAAGTTAAGCCACTGTTACAGAAGCGCACTAAACAGCAAATCCAGATCACGTCATGGTATCGCCCTGAACCTTGGAATAGCTATGCAGGCGGCGTATCTAATTCCACTCACTTGTCTGGAGGGGCGATCGACTTCTGGGTTGATCCGCTATCCAGTGTTGAGGCTTATCGACTGCTAGATCCTATATGGGACGGAGGGCTGGGATTTTATGCCAACGGTATCTCCCATTTGGATACAGGGGCTAACAGACGTTGGCAGCTTTAATCCTGTCAATGCGAATACAGACTATTTTGGCGAGAACGTGCGGTAGAATTATGGGAGCGCGATCGCATCCTTTATCAGAGGTTTGGCGATCGCTGACCACAGACCTACTATTCTAGGAATCGGCTATGAGTATTGTACCTTTTGAATCCACAGCCCAAGCAAGCCCATTTGATTCAATCAGACAGATTGATGGAACCGGGGTGGAATTTTGGAGCGCTAGAGATTTGATGGAATTGCTGACTTATGTGAAATGGCAAAAGTTCAAGGATGTCATTGACATTGCACAAGAGAACCTAGAAGTCTCTATTCCCAGCACTTCCAGTCACTTCTTACCCGTAGAGATAAAAAGTAATGGCAGACCTGCTGTTGATTATCGCTTGACTCGTTTGGCTTGCTATCACACGGTTTTGGCTTGCGACAGCCGAGGCAAGCCGATGGTAAAGCAAGCCAAGCACTACTTCGCAGTCAAAACCAGAGAAGCTGAAACCGTTATTCCCGCAATGTCGGAAGAAATCCGCAAACTAGAGTTGCAAAACAAAAATATGGAGTTGCAGCTAAAAGTTCAGGAGTCCACCCAAAAAACACTATCTATTGCAGGGATGATGTCAATCACCGCACCTGCTGTAGTAGAAGCAATTATGCTGCCAGGGATAACAGTGATCGAAAAAGTGGAGCACGTTGATCGAACCGTCATCATCGATCGCAATGGTCGAGTAGTTTCTCAGCTAGACGGTTTTGGTATTACAGCTTTGCAGAAACAATTCGGGTTCAAAACAACGAAGTCTGCGTGGGACTGGCTAGAATCTATTGGCTATGGAAAAGAGTCTGGACATTGGCAAAAAGAGTTTACTGCTCTGGAGACAGCAAAGATTGATCGTTCTGCGATGGCAACGCTAAAACAAAAGTTCGCGCAACGATTTGGCGATCGCCAAAAGCTGATCGGGGAATAGATTCACCCAAACAAAAGGAGCCGATCGCAAGGATCGGCTCCTTTTCTGATATAGATAACCTGAATTATCTATATCAGAGTATTCTCAGAATATTAGTGTTGCTTCAGTTCTGTGAGAATGTCAGAATGAAGTTTTAGGAGAATCCCCATGAAAGGATGGTATTTTTTATCCGATATTTTAGCCGTTCGCCCTGGCTTGTCTGGAACCTTCCATTGGCTTTTGCTGCAGTCTGACAAAACAAACATAGAAGGAAGCGATCGATATCCTGCCAATGTGAAACCCTCTATCGGTAGCTATCAGCGCCCATTCGGCGAAGTGGCAGCAGAGTTGCAAGTTGAATGGATGTATGGGCTTTCGGTAAGTTAACCACCGACCCCACTGCCCAGATTGTCGCACCCTGCCGTTTTGGGATCTTCTCCCCACTTGCACCAACGTTTTGCGCTATCTATTGCGCGTGACCCAGTAGCAGCGCTAGGGGGGACACCCTCACGACCTTCCATGTTGGGATTCTCGCTCGCTTTGCGATCGGGCTGTATATCTTCCTGATGGACTTCGCATTGTGAACCCGTGGTGTTGACAAAACAAATGTGATGCGCGATCGCACCAGGAGAGAGGATGGTCACTAAAAGAACGGACGTTATTGACAAAATCTTAAAAACTGGCATGATGGTTTACCTATGGTTGATGTTGGGTACGAAGCGCAGTTTCCTTGCCGGAGCTGCGCTTTATTCTTGTCAAGAGTTGGGCAGTTTAAGCCATGCCCAGGGCTGGGACTACCTAACCCGCTTCTACATCAGGGAAGCCCTCGTCCTGACTATCAACCTGACTGTCAACCTCTACAGTAGTTTCACCTTCTACCCGAATCTCACACTCCTCTTTCCATAAAGTGAATAGCTCTTCATCTGTGGGGACTCCATCAAGCCCTTCGACAAATTTGTGGTAGCTGTTCACACGGTGGGAGTCATGCTGCCAACAAGGGAACTGAGTTGCCCAATCAATCAACAAGGCATCCTGTAGTTGGCTCATCTCATCTTGGCTGTAGTCTTTGGGTTGCTTTTTACCGAGCAGTCCTTGACGAATAAGCTTGGCTTGCGGTAGCGCTGTGCCTAAAAGCTTGAGCAGTGCAGCAATGCGATCGAAGTTGACGGTAGATGAAACTTCGGGAATCTCTACATCTGCCATCGGCATGACTTCCACTGCAACAGCAGACGAGGCACTAATGGCGCGATCGTGTTCATTGGCGATCGCCTGATGTAAGCCAGTGAACTGAGGAGCCATCCGCGCCCATTCGTAGGCGTTGCTCACCACCTGCTCTATTTGCCCCATCTCTCCCGATTGAATTGCCTTAGCTAGTTCGCCCTCGAACCAAACCCATTCATTCGTATCCCGATGGTTCGGGGTTTGAGCCGATCGCATTGCATTGGATGCGGGTAGCCGTGGCATTACATTAGGGACATTCCCCCCAATTGAATAAACGGTTGCAGCGGCAAGTTGAGCCGATCGCGCTGCCGCTAGTTGTAGCGCTGCCCATTCCGGGTTGACTTCGATGCTGAGTAACCACTTGTTAACCCGTTGGCGATCGCCGTTATCCCTTGGAATAGAGATTTTCTTTTGGGTCTTCCGCAATACCAGAGGAATAGAGTCAAGCCGTCCAAACGTAGCTTCGATCGCTCTTAGCTGCTCATCTAGGTTCACGATGTCATGAATCGAGTGAGTCTCTGCGTTTACCAATGCAAAACGATTCAATTCTGGAATAATGCATTGAAGGCGACCAACGGGCTTGCAGGACTCGCAGAACTTCGCACCGGGGCAAGCTGCGGGCGAAATGAATTGACGCTGAATTTTGCCGTTCTCTAACCGCATAGCAGATACAAACTCACCATCACAACGGCTCCTTAGCCCTGATGCAACATAGGATTCTTTGGCAGTTGGAAAACATTGGTCGGTTGTTTTGTATGGCATTAAAACTCGAATCTCTTGAGGCTCCGCACCATAAGACTCAAGGAATACAGCAGCCGCGCGATCGTCTTTTGTGTCAAAACGAAAATAGGGTAACTCCACCCCAGGCAACTTACCGTTTGCCGGACGGGGTGCACCTTTACGCAAAATACCGATCGTTGTCATCCGACCTTCGGCAGCTCGGTTTGTTAATCCGCAAATAGGCATGACTTATTCTCCATTGCAATTATTCAGGACGGTTTAACCATTAATCCCACCGACAAGGAACGCGATCGCGGGGAATTGCACCCCTCCTAAAGTTGATTAACCCAAGAAATGAATCACAGTCCAATCACCACCCACAGCCTTCCGAATCCGCTTCGCCTGAGCCTCTCCAGCCATGCAGTTTGCGATCGCCAATGGCAACGTTAAAGTAAATTGCTTATTCACTTGCTCTCTGTTGGAAAAGGCTTGAACGGTGACGGTGGCTTCCATGACTCTCTCGTTTCGTGTATATGCTAATTATCGCATTTTTAGCGAGAATGCGAAAGTACAGGGATAGTACATTGTGTAAAGATTCACTGTCAATGAATGTTGGCTAGAATATCGAAATGGCAAAGACTGTACCCAAGCATCAAAACCCGCACGGACTGACAGATCAGCAGTTTAGATTTTGTCAGCATTATGCGCGATCGCTTAATGCTACACAGTCTTATAAGGATGCTGGGTACTTATGCAAAAATGATAAAGTTGCATGGGTATCGTCTTCTCAGCTCCTAGGGAATCCTAAGGTAAGCGCCTATTTGGGCGAAGTTTTGAACCTGACAGAGGTATCGGTGATTCATGAGACCGTGGCGATCGCATTTGCCAACATCACCGATGCTATGGCGTGGGATGAGGAAGGCGTTGAGGTCATACCTAGCAGCAGGCTGACCCATCGAGGCAAGAGTGCCATTAAAACTGTCAAGTGCAAAAAGAAGACTACGACACGAACCATAGGAGAAGTGCAAGAGGTAGATGTAACGATTGAATGGGAGGTGACGTTGCATGACAAACTTGCAGCACTGGAGAAACTCATTAAGAAATTAAAGCTTTATCCGAAAGAGGAGTCAGTGACCGAAGGGGATGTGTTGGATAAAATGACTGATATGAACATTGTTCCATCTTGGGTAGCTGACTGTGCCAACAAAATTTATAACCGCGCCACAGAAGAAGTTACAGCGCTATTGCAAGGAGAACTCCCAGAACCGCTCCTCTACCAACTTAGCCAAGAGAGGGAACACTCTGGGGGACTCTCAGAAGAAACGTTTGGAAGAATCCGAGCGGAAATCATGGGAGTCAATGCCCAAAGTTCTACTCCCATATCAAGCGATCGGGCTGGAAGACTCAGCGAGGGTGCGGATATTCCGCAAGAGTAGACGCGTCGGGATTAGCTGGAGCATCGCTGGGGATTGTGCTTTAGAGGCTAGTCGAATCAACGGAATATCTACCACTTATTTGGGGTACTCAAAAGAGATGGCTTTGCAGTTCATCTCTGACGCTGCAAGTTGGGCTCGGGCTTATAGCTTAGTCGCCACTGACATCGAAGAACTCGTTATAAAAAATGAGGACGAGGATATCCTTGCCTTCAGAATTCGCTTTGCCAGTGGCTTCAATATCACTGCTTTGTCATCTAATCCTAGGAACTTAAGGAGTAGAAAAGGCAGGGTCATTCTAGATGAATACGCATTTCATGACAAGCCGGAAGAACTATTAAAAGCCGCGATCGCTCTGCTAATCTGGGGTGCAAGGATTGACATTATCTCATCCGTCAATAGTCTATGCAGCCACTTTGAAGAACTCTGCTACAAGATAGCCCCACAGCGCGGCTACAGTCTGCATACCATCACCTTTGATGACGCCCTAGCCGATGGACTTTATCAACGCATCTGCCTGGTCAATGGGGAAGAATGGAGTCAGGAAAAACAAGACCTGTGGCGATCGCAAATCATCCTAGAATATGGCGACGATGCAGACGAGGAACTATTCTGCAAACCTGCCAGCGAGAAAAATTCTTTATTCAACATTGCAGCAATAGATAGACAAGCTACAGGGCAATGGACTAAGCCAGAGCGCAAACATTTCTACCTTGCCATGATTGACCCTAACCAGGGAGGTGCTGATGACTGGGACTTTCAGATTTGGGATATCACCAGCCATCCATTGCAGCTAGTGGCATCGTGGCATGAGAACAATCGACTGCCTAGCTATTGTCGTGCCGAATGTCTGAAGACTTTGGATCAATACGATCGCACTGGCAAGGTGGTGATGTTGGTTATTGAGAAAAATAATGGTGGACTAAGCCAAGCTGAAAACTTTATCGAGGCGCGTCCTAAATTGCGGGTAGAAATTGTCAACACATCTGCCACATCCAAACTCATCAATACCGATCGCATCACCCTAGCCCTTAGCGATGGCGATGTTGTCTACCCTGCTGACTGGCATGGCATTCCTCAGATGAAAAAGTTTAGCCGTGTGCAGAGGCAGGCAATCGATGGCGAGAAGGATGATGCCGTCATGAGTTGGGCTGTCGGGTTCGCCATGATTGGAGAGGCGATCGAAGAATTGAAGACGTTGAGGAAAAGGGATCTTAGTTGGATGCGGAGGGAGTAAAGCGATCGTGTTGACGCCACGTTTAATTTGTGACATGCTATAGAAGTAGAGCAAACACAGGAACCCGACATGTACGTTCAAACCACCGTCCTAATGCAAGAATCGAACCAAGAAAAATACGCAGTTGCAGGGATGCATAATTGCATCACGTGTATATTCGATTCGAAAGAAGGCGCTCAAAGACAAGCTAGAAAATGGGCAAAGGTGGGACATTCTAGAACTCACATCATCTGCAAGTTCGCAACCGTAGAAGAAATCGTAAAGGCTATAGATTCAGAGATTCAGAGCCTCACAGACTACGACAGAAAATGCAACTCTCCCAAGGCTGGCTGGGAAGCTCATAACTTGAAAGGCGTTAAAGAAGTATTCCTATCTCGGTAAATTGATTAAGCCTCCCCGACTATGTGAGTCGGGGAGGGAATAAAAAAAAAAGAATCATGACTAACCCCAAGCACTGTGACGCATCGTCAATCAAAAATGGAAAGAGCAAAACAGGAGAACAAACCTACAAATGTTCGATCTGTGGCAGGCGGTTTGTAGACAGCCCTAAGAAAAGAGGAGTAAGACCAATCGAAGGAACCGCAATGAGCGCGGCTGAAAGAAAACGAAAGCAACGATCAAAAAACATTGCCCCTGAAAATTAGCGCGATCGCCACTTAGAGTTGACACTCTCCGACCTAAAGGAACGGAGATTCTTAAGAAACAGCCTTGCGATTGTTCTTAAAGGCGCTGTCAAACCGCCGCTACACGTTCAAATCCACTGACTTACGCCGTGAACATTACGTCTACTTTTTTACTTTATGCTTTCGTTCGCACTTTTCAACACTAGCCAGTTCGGTACGCTCATCATCCTGCCATTGCTTGCCTGTGCCTTAGTCTTACTCAGTCAATTTGATTGCTGGCAGTGTCTTACTGGCTGGTATTTCACCGTGCTAGGACGATTCATCGCGTAGTTGATACGCCTACTTGTTCTGCACCATTCAATTGTAACCCAGAGTACTCGCAACCTCAAGGCTGCTGCTGCGTTTCATCCCCGGCTTAAAAGACCGGGGTTCTCACGCGAAGCCTTATAGGTGGCTTTTTAGCGTTTATTTTGCCAACCCTGTAGATGTCGATCGCCCCAAGTGTCATAGGTCATAATTAAAAGAAAATTAAACATACAAATCCATGACTGAACCTACAAACACCACACCAGACAGAACACCAGACAGCAGGCAAGACGACGGCGCGGGAATGCGGATCGCCATGAGTGCGGGGAATCCTAGCGCTAGTGCTTTTGCTAATCCCTCCATGGGCTTTGGCACTGGGCGCGATCCGACTACCCATGTAGTGGTGAATCGCCCTGCACGGCTTACCGATCGCGAACTAGCAGACCTGTACCAAGATGGAATAGTTCAGAAAATAGTAGATGCTTATCCAGTGGAATGCTCTGACACTTGGATGAAATACACATTCACCCGCCAAACTTCCTATCGTGGCTACGGGGTAGACGGCTCCCAACTAGAGGACTATCTAGATAACTGCGTGGAGCCTTCAGACCTTGACCCAGAGCTATCTCTGTCGTCAGTGCGATCGCTCTTTCGAGAGCAGAGCAAGAATGCGAACGTTTTTAGGACAGCCTATATTCTCATTGGGGCAGACGATGGCAGAGATTTCAGGGAACCGATTGATTCTAAAAACATTCGCAGCATCGAATATTTAGAACCGCTCTATCACACTGACCTCTACCCAGATAAGCGCGGAGCCTACAGACTATCCCGTGCCCGCTCTGATACCAGGGAGATGCCGTTTGATGGCACTATCCATCGTTCTAGGATTATCAAGTTCTCTGGCAAAGCCAAGCCAAGATATCTGCATTCCTTAGAGACAGAGGAAGATTACAGCATCATTGATGGCGTGTTCAGGGCACTCTCTAGAGCCTCACAGAGCCTTGATGCCCTCAACTATTACATTCAGACGGCATCAGTGTTTGACTATGGGCTAGATGGCTTTTCTGACATCAGAGACAGCGAGGACGAAGAAGCGATCGCCAAACGGATGCAAAGCGTCATGTTTGCTCTGTCAGCGCTGCGGATCTTCATTCGAGATTCTGAAAAGGAATCCATGTCGACAGTCAGCCGAAACTTTGGTGGGGTAGGGGATGCGATCGATCGCCTCACTGATTCAATCTGCTTTTACACCGATATTCCCCGTCATGTCCTGTTCGGTACATCCAATCAAAAGGGCTTAGGCAACCAAGGCAAGGAAGGAGTAGAGGAGCGGCAGTGGGACGATCAAAAGATTGCCTGGAAGTCTCGCCACTGGGCTGACCATTATCTCTATCTTGGTAAACTAGCCTGCCTTGCCCAAGATAGCCCCACAGGAGGCAGATTACCTAAAGGCTTAGGCGTAGAGATACCCAGCGGCTTGAAGCGCTCTGAGACCGATAAACTAGCCAATCTGAAGACTTTTGCTGAGAGTGTCAGTATTCTCATTGCAAATAAAATCCTTGACCCGGTGGAAGTGAGGCAAGCATTCGCTGGAGACGAAGCTAATTACAACCTGAGCCTAGATGACAGGATTAGCGATCGCATGAATGAACTGGTAGATAATCCCCCAGAACTAATCCAGGCACAGCTAGAACCACTAGAACCGCCACAGGTAGCAGGGCAAGACCCAAAGCTGCTAGAGCCAGTGAGAGGGGATGAGGAATTAGATGTGGGGTTGGATGAGGGATTGGATGAGGAATTGAGTAATGAAGAATGGGATGCGATCGCCAGTGTCGGGGAAGAAGAAATAGATGAGGCGATGAAGTCGGTATGAGTTTGAGTTAGGGCTGGAAGGATGCCGTCTAGAAATAGGCGGCTTTTTTGTGCTTTTCCCCAAGTGTCAATACGACAGCACGGTAACTATTGACAGCTAGAACCTTTATGGGGCGTGATGTGTCAATACTGTCAGTCCTGTCGATAGGTTTTTGACTAGTGGCTAAGAATTTAGCTGTCTAGCTCCAAATTAAGCTTCAGTGGACTCCCCAAAATAGACTTCAATGGATTCCCCAGAATAGAGTTAACACTCTAGAGGTTACTGACACTTCCGACAGATGGTGAAAGACTGACTGTGTATAGTTTTGAATGTGTCAATAGTTATGCTGCTGTCGTATTGACACTTGGGAATGGGCACTAAAAAGCCGCCTATTTCTAGACGGCATGTAGGTTTTGCTTTTAACTTTGTTTAACCAAGGCTTGCAGCCTGATCGTGAAGTGCTGAAACTTTGTGCCAGTCAAGGCTTGTTGGCGATCGCCCATTCCATTCGGCTATTTGATCTTTATATTCTCCAGCAACCAATCTGAAGAAATTGGAAGCAGCGACTTGATTCCACTCTAGATCTGGCTTCCATGCTTCTAAAAATGCCACGACCTTCCCCGATCCGACTAGAGGACTACTTCTGCTTGGCATTGGCAATATCCAGCGCAACGGATTGTCTAGGTCTTCGTCCTCGCAAATAAAATCTACGCCACGCACAAACCCAATACGTCTGTTTAATCGCTTTTGCTGCATTGACCGCAATATGGCTACCGTCTCCATTTGGTCGGCAAGATACCCTTTTTCTGTAGCAATCCTGTTGCGGCAAATGCGGTGCAATCCGTCAAGAAAAGCATTTTTAATTAAACCAAGGTAGTCAGCAATAGCGTCAATGCTTTCAGGATCGCCAAAGTTTCCATCAACAACCTGGCTAGGATCTAGCCCCACTGCCAGTAGATCCTCATCGCTCATTTCATTTTGAGCAATGTATAAAACTTTTCCGGCTGGGCTTTTGTATTCATCTTCGTAATAGCCTTGATTAAAATTGTAGGCAACTGAGGAATGCCCACTAGCAGAAACTCTGTAATCCTTACCTGCCACAAACCTAAGGCGATCGCGCAAACGGTCTCCACAAGGCTCCTCATTGACGGGCTTCCTATCAACAGGCAAAAGACCCACCATACTCCGACCCACCACATTCAAGGGCGGCTGAAACCAACCAATCAAAGCCTTTTCAATCTCTGGCAACAATTTGGGCAGGTCAATAAACAGATAAGCAATGCGGATACTACCGATCGCCTCCAATTGCTCGTAGCGGTGGTGCCCAGCCCACCTGGATTTAGGATCAACCGATCGCCCAATATACTGAACGTTGTCTTGAGAGTCAATCGCAAAATAGATAGCAGGCTGGCGCGGGAATGCAGCCTTAGCCTCTAGTGGGAGCCAAGGGAGTGATGAAAGGTTGAGTTCAGATGGATTAATCAAACTTCACCCCAAAATCAATATTTAGAACAGATTCAATCTTGCGCAACGTCTCTATTGGTAGCACTTGACTTTCGTCTTCAATCCGATACCAATTAGCTGGAGACATATCCACAACCTTACATATAGATACCAGCGTCCTTGAATCGGCATCCCTTGCCTGCTTAATTCTTTGTCCCAACCCTGGCGATTCAATCTCGATTGATTTGACGACCCGCATTAATACCTCCTAGTTTCCCGAACCTAACCTTACCTCTCTATAGTAACTCATAACGTGATGCTTGACAATCCCTCACGTAAGATGTTATAACTTAGACATAAGGAAAGCGGCTCACCTCTCAAGTTCACCGCTTCCTCCAAAACCCACGAAAAGGATTCAAGTAATTATGTCACACACGAAGTCGCTCGAATGGAACCCAGACATTAACCCAATGTCATTCAATCTAGGTAAGGCAAAAGCTTTGGGTCGTCTTCATGCCTCGCTGGGAGAAGCCTGCAATCCTCCATCAGTTCGTCGGTGGGGCATTGGGGCGGCGAAGGTTTACAAGTCTGCTTATCGGGCGGAGATGAAGGCGATCGCGGATTAGTTCGGTTCAGGTTCACACATTCACACATTCACAGGTACTTTTCTATGATTTCCCAACAGACAGATAAAGAGATTCGGGCGATCGCTAGTCGGCTTGACAAAAGCTCCGACCCAAAAGAGAAGGCGATGGCAGCGATCCTAATCGGTATGCTTGCCGCTGCTATGACGCCCGCTCATTTTGATGAGCTTGTAAACTTCAATCGGGATTTTTCTCGTAGATGCGTCAAGGATCTTAAAGAGAAATTTGGGCGCTGACCCGAAGTGCGATCGCGGATTAGTTCAGGGTTTGTGCGTCTACCAAAGTTTCTACGTCAATTGTACAAATCACTCTTACCAAAATAAAGCCATGTTTTCCAAATTAATGATTGCTGCGATCGCCACACTTGCCACAGCTTTACCTGCTGCTGCGTTGCCCACTTACAGTTCATCGGCTCCGGCTTCTCCCACTGTTCAAGAGGTAAAGGACATGGATAGAGAGCCAGTATTGCTAGATACTTCCACAGGCTCAAACGGAGATATTATGATCACCCACGGCACTCTAGGATTCCTTTCCACGCTAGAGAGCGACGGGAATCTGTACGTTGAGCGCATCTTTATTTCCCGACTTTATGAAAGAGGTGTTTTGTTTGGCACCATGAGCAGCCTAACCGTGATTGATTGCGGACGGATGATGGCAAGCGATCGGGTTAGAGTCATGGATACTGCTAGCGGGGAGAGAAGAACTGTTAACGACACGCCTTGGCGATCGTTCGGATCTGGCACGGTTTTCGCCAAATCTTGTGAAGCTGCCGCCAGCGATCGCGGTAGGACATGGAATTGGTATGCGCAGTAATTAGGTAAGTGCTTGTCAATATTGATGGATTCAATAATTCAAGGAGTTTTTATGAAGATTGTAGTTCTTTCCCAAAGACTGGTTAATACGCAGTCAACCCCTATTCAAGCCTGTAGCGATATGACGAAACTAGCTAATGCGTGGGCAAAAGAGTTTGAGATGGATTTTGATTTGCAGCGTTCTTCAGACGGGGAAACCTTGCATATTTGGGCAGAGTTGAGTGATCTGCGAATAATCGCCAAAAAGCAGGATTGTTCGTTCGCTCGAAAGGCTATTCTCAGATTCGCCAATGACCTGATTAAGGATCTAGATTGTCTGCCCTGAAAAAGCTTTAAGAGTGTGTTGGGCAGTCCATCTGCCCTTGATAGATTCACAAATTCAACCAGAGGAAACCATGACCAAACCAATCAAACATTTCACAGCCTGCCCCCAAGGTCAGGCATTCGCCCAGCGTTTTGGTGAGGCGATCGCCGAGCGAATACCCAAAGTAGATCGGGCTGCGCTGATTGCAGCATTAGGGCTTCATCTCTACAATTCTACGGAAGATGGCGAAACACCAGCCATCCTTGATGCTGCGCTGGATGCGATACCCTACGCTGAAGATCGAACGACTGACAGCTTTGCAGAGGCGATCGATATTTTGAATGGCATCGACCAATATGATGCGCTCGGTATCCTTCAATATTTGGTGCAGCTTTAGCCGATCGCCCCACCAAAAGAAAAGCCCCATGCATCGTCGAAATGCATGGGGCTTTTTGCCAGTGTTTTGTCCAGGGTTTTCGGTTCAGGACTTTTCCATTCTATCTCGCGATCGCCCCTTCCCTCACAATAATGAGACAACAGCGTCTAAGTACAGACACAGCGACAATACGCCCTGAAAGCCCCTAGAAGTACTTCCGAAGTACTTCAAACCTCGAAGTACTTCGAGTCGCGCAAAACACGCCGTGACAGTCGTAAGCCATACCTGACGCTAGTTACAGCGATTCAAAAATGAAATCAAACATCATGAAAAACGTTGATGTTTGATTTTGTTTTATACTCAGTACATAAAGAATCCGGGTTACAGAGTTTTGCCCTTGCGAGAATTAGGCTAAATTAGACTTTATGATTTTCCTAACGGAAAACAACTATTCTTGCTGGGCTTGGCTTTGATGCCAATTCTCTATGTTTGACGGCTTTTTAAGTTCGGCTGTCATTCGTGACAAACGGTAGAGACGGCTAGACTCATAGTGAGACTGGGTTCTCTGGGTCTACCAGAACCTCTTTTTCGGGCTGCGGAAGGCGATCGATCCAATCTTCTACCAAGTCAGTAATAGTCTTTTCTCGCTCCGCAGCAACAGCCCTAACCTTTGCGAGTCTTTTCTCTGAAAGCCTTATATTTACTTGCTTAGTCTTCATGTTCTGTCTACCAATTACTATACAAATAGTATATAATAGAAATGTACAAAACAAAACCCGATCGCGCAGTCATTAGCTGCCATCGGGAGTAATGCCACTGGAGGCACCACATGACTAGCTTAACGAAAGAAGCGATTTTTGCTCAGTTAGATTCTACTGAAGAGTTTCCAATCAACCTGTCAGAGGTTTGGGAATGGCTAGGATTCAATCAAAAGTCGGATGCAGTGGATAGCCTAAAAGCCCAAAATTTCCTAGAAGGTATTGAGTACGGTGTTTTGAGGAATCAGTCTGTCGGTTCTCAAGGGGGTAGACCATTGACTGAATACTGCCTAACGGTGGACTGTTTCAAGCTCTGGGCAATGAGCGTTCGCACCGAAAGGGGCAAGGAAGTTCGTCGCTATTATTTGCAGATGGAAAAAGAATGGAAGCTGCTCAAATCTCAGCAGCCCCAAATCAATGCCGATCATGTCATTGCCTACAATTTTCAAGAGAATCAACTTAATCCTCTGAAAAGGAATCATCCGATCGCTGCTCAATATCTGTATGAGTGGGAAGGGCTACCGTTCATCAAACTTGAATCGGTCGAAGTAGAAACCCCAAAGCCTGCTGAGTTTTCCTTGCCTCCAGAGATCGTCATGAAGACGGTTAACGATGCTTTTCTAAATCTGAACCGTCAAGGCTTGGCAATGAACAAGCTGTTTAAGTTTGTGGACAGAATGCCCACGATGGCGAACATGGATGCAAAAATATTCGAGAATTTTTCAGAGGCTATCAGTGAAGCCGCTGGCAAAATATCGGAATTGCAGCAAGAGAAGATCAAAAATATCAAGACCATTGAAAAGCTCAAAAAAGATCTAAAGGAGGAAAGCACTAGAAGGCACGAAATGGCGAGAATTGCGGTAGACCTTAAGTACCAGTTGAGTCTTGCCAATGAAAAGCTGGAGAATCTGAATGGTAAAGGCATGAATAAAACGCTATCGCCAGATACGAAAAGCAAAGCCGCCAAAGATGCTAAAACGATCAAAGATCTGGAGTCTGAACTCCGCAACGCCAGATTAACCATCAAAGAATTGAGAGCTGAAGTATCTGAGCTTTTGGCTCAAACTTCACATCCTCTAGGCGAATCGGTACACCGATCAACTCTGTTTAAGCAGCTTCCGCCTGCTCAGGACTAGACACAAATCTTCTACAAAACAGAACCCCTCAACCTGACAGGTTGAGGGGTTTATTCTTTGCTTCTCAGGTATTTCAGATAATTCAGTGCTTCTTCGACTTGTTCCTTAGTTGATATTTTGGCTAGGTCATTCAGTCTGCTGACGAGGCGATCGCGTTGCGAATCTTTTGGATTTGTCTGTGAGAGTAGATCCCCTCCCTTCTGTATTTTGGCATTCCCCTTGCCTCGCATTTTCGCCTGATCGTCCTTTCCGATACAGACTTTCCCAGGCAAGTCTCCAGTAGAGCCGCCAAATTTTTACCTTTGACTTCTGTCAATATCTCAAGTCGTGCGATCGCTCCATAGACCCCATCGATCTCATAAGACAAAAGCCATTTATTAGCCACTCTTTCAAGGTCAAAAATATCTGGGTTCGATTTGTATTCTTCTTCTACTTGCAGACAAATCGACCTCCAGTATCTTCGGACAGTCAACAAAACGGCTTCCCTCTGAGTCAACTTACGCTTGCGATCGTTCGCTCCCATTCCAATAGCTGATCGGAATACAGCCCACCTTTCACTAGAGGGGCTGTCTAATGTTGCTCTTAACGCCCCTGACTCAATTAGGGGTGTTTCTTTGTCCAGTTCTGAGAGAGAAGCCATTGATGCCTTTTAGTGTTTGATTTTTGATATCAGGATTATAGCCCCAAAGTAAGACGTATCGGCAACATTGAAAAGCATTTGTAAAACTTGTAGACAAAATCAAACATAGAGTCTATATTTGATTTGTGCATAATTCAAACATAGGAATCAAATGAATCTACAGGAATTAACGGCGAAGGTAAAAGAGTCAGAGGTCAGTGCAACTGAAGCGACTGTATCGGCAGCATTAAATGATCTGGGCTACAAGGTTGAGGACGTGACTCCTAATCATGTCTATGCGATCGCATCTCGATTGAAGGGCGGGGGTATTGTTCCAGCGACTCCTATCGCTCCCAACAAATTGGCAAAAGGTCGTAAGTCAAAGATCTCACCTGTTCAAGACAAAGCGAAAGAGCAGGCGGCAAAGATGCCACAACTCAACATGGAATTAATCCAGCAGGCGGCAAAGGAAGGCTTCAGTAGTTCTGACGCGATCGCAGCGGGTCAAGCTTACAGTGCGGGTTTTCAAGCTCGTTTCTCTGCTGAGGTTGATGCGGGTGTGAATTCATTAATGACCAACCTCGGCACCTTTGGACAAACTAACGACGAGCAAGTTGCCAAAGCTCTAGAGGGAATTGTCAAAGGTTGGACAGTGGAGCCTGAAGGTAAAAGCTTGGATTTTTGGGAATAAATTTCGAGTTCAATCAACATTCAATCAACCATTGCAAAGGAAAAGAACAATGACCAAACCAATCGGATATTTCACAAGCTGTGCCCAAGCTGAGAACCTCGTCAGACTCTACGGAGACGGGAACCTAGACAAGCTAACCCAAGTGGATCAATC
>Ga0335394_10000137_pt1 | contig 69782 bp, 64 predicted proteins | sample MAT03_FD_205741 | JGI IMG/M metagenome (GOLD analysis project Ga0335394, IMG submission 205741) | Freshwater microbial communities from Lake Fryxell liftoff mats and glacier meltwater in Antarctica - MAT-03 (spades assembly) (version 2) ... | reverse complement strand
CATATTGGCGACGCAGTAGTGAATGATGCCGTCGACCTCGTAGGTTGGTTCAGCATGGGTGGTGGCGTGCGATGTCTCGAAGCAGCCGCCCTGATCGATGGCGACGTCCACGAGGACCGCGCCCTTCTTCATGCCGGACAACATCTCGCGCGTCACCAGCTTGGGCGCGGCGGCGCCCGGGATGAGCACCGCGCCGACAACGATGTCGGCCGAAAAACATTCCTCCTCAAGCGCCTCGATCGAGGAATAACGGGTGTGGACGCGGCCATTGAAGATGTCGTCAAGCTGGCGCAGGCGCGGGATCGAGCGGTCGATGATGGTGACGTCGGCGCCAAGGCCGGCGGCCATCCTGGCAGCGTGCAGGCCGACGACACCGCCGCCCAGCACCGCCACTTTTCCGGGCAGCACGCCGGGCACGCCGCCGAGCAGCACGCCGCGCCCGCCATTGGCCTTCTGCAGTGCGGTCGCGCCGGCCTGGATGGACAGGCGGCCGGCAACTTCGGACATCGGCGCCAGCAGGGGAAGGCCGCCGCGATCGTCGGTGACGGTCTCGTAGGCGACCGCCGTCACGCCCGAGGCAAGCAAGCCCCGGGTCTGGTCCGGATCGGGCGCGAGATGCAGATAAGTGTAGAGGATCTGGCCGTCGCGCAACTGGACCCACTCGTTGGCCTGCGGCTCCTTGACCTTCACGATCATGTCCGACTTGGCGAACACTTCCTCGGCGGTCTTTGCGATCTTGGCGCCGGCGGCGCGATAGGCGTCGTCGCCCGCGCCGATGCCGGCTCCGGCGCCCGTCTCGACCAACACCTCATGGCCATGCGCGACGTATTCGCGAACGGCGCCTGGCGTAAGACCGACGCGGTATTCATGGTTCTTGATCTCTTTGGGGCAGCCGACGCGCATCTCGCGATCTCCTCTGAATCTTTTGGGGCTTCCCCCAGTCAACGCATTCAAGCAGAAATCGTGCCGAACGTGTTTGCGAATGGCGTTGCGAAGCGACCCTCCAAGCGCTAATCGTTGCGCGAAAGCGGCAACAAACCGAAGGAAATTCGAACTTTGCCCCTCGACAGGATCGATATCGCCATACTTGAAGCCCTGCAGAAAGACGGCCGGATGCCCAATGCGGCGCTCGCCGAAAAGGTCGGCCTCTCTCAGTCGGCCTGCTCGCGACGGCTGGACAATCTCGAGAAATCCGGCGTTATCAGAGGCTATCACGCGCAGCTTTCCAACACTGCGGTCGGTCACCGTATGACCGTGATCGTCCACATCTCGCTGTCGGGGCAGTTCGAGAAAACCCTGTCGGAGTTCGAGGCTGCGGTAAAGCTCTGCCCCAACGTCCTCTCGTGCCATCTCATGTCGGGCGAGTACGACTACATCGTGCGCATAGCGGCGAAGGACTTGCAGGACTACGAACGCATCCATAAGGAATGGCTGACCGCCATGCCCCATGTGACGAAGATCAACTCGTCGTTCGCGTTGCGCGAAATCGTCGACCGCACCGCGATGGGCATGAAGCCTGAAATGGCTTGAACGACGTCAAAGGCTCACCATTCCTCAGCGGAGACAGCCTGGAGAAAGCCAAAAACGCCAAGGTTCCCACTGGATCGGTTGAGTTCCATCGCGTGATGGCGTTAATTACGCTGCACTGCAGCAAAGCGGGCGGATCAGGGGCACTCCATGCAGCACTACGACATGGTCGTCATCGGCAGCGGCCCGTCCGGCCGGCGCGCAGCCATACAATCGGCGAAGCTGGGCAAGACCGTGATGGTGATCGACAAGGGAAGCCGCCTGGGCGGCGTCTCGGTCCATACCGGCACGATACCGTCCAAGACATTGCGCGAGACGGTTCTCAACCTTTCGGGCTGGCGCGAGCGCGGCTTCTACGGACGCGGCTATCGCGTCAAGCAGGACATATCGATCGGCGACCTTATCCAGCGGCTCCACAAGACGCTCGACCACGAAGTAGAGGTCCTGCAGCACCAGTTCATGCGAAACGGCGTGCGTCATATGCGGGCGACGGCGAAGTTCGTGGCCGCCGACAGGCTGCAGTTGACGAACGAGAACGGCGACCTCACGGAAGTCGGTTTCAGCTATGCGCTGATTTCGGTCGGCACGCGACCGTATCGGCCCCATAGCGTCCCCTTCGACAACAAGCATGTCTTCGACAGCGACGAAATGCTTTCACTGGAACAATTGCCCCGCACCCTTACAGTGATCGGCGGCGGCGTCATCGGCGTCGAGTATGCGACCATCTTCTCGGCGCTCGACGTGCCGGTGACGCTGATCGAATCGCGCAACACCATCCTCGATTTCGTTGATCGCGACATCGTCGACGACTTCCTGCATCAGATGCGCGATCGCGGCATGGCGGTAAGGCTGGGCAGTTCGGTCAAGGAGATCGCGGTCGAGAACGGCTCGGTCGAAATTACATTGGCCGACGGACGCACGGTGCGCTCGCAGATCGCGCTCTATGCAGCGGGGCGCAGCGGCAATATTGGCAGCCTTGGGCTCGACACGGTCGGCATCGAGGTCGACAGCCGCGGCCGCATCAAGGCCAATCCCGAGACGTTCCAGACCACGGTGCCCAACATCTATGCCGCCGGCGACGTGATCGGCTTCCCGAGCCTTGCCTCGACGGCGATGGAACAGGGCAGGGTAGCGGCATGCCACGCCTTCGGGGTGAACCTGCCGCCGCCTCCGGAGACCTTTCCGTACGGCATCTATTCGGTGCCCGAGATCTCCACTGTCGGGCAGTCGGAAGAACAGGTGCGCAGTTCCGGTATGCCATACGAAGTAGGCGTGGCGCGGTTTCGGGAGACGTCGCGTGGCCACATCATGGGCGTCGATTCCGGCTTCCTGAAGCTGGTATTCTCGATCGAGTCGCGACGGCTGCTCGGAGCGCATATCGTGGGCGAAGGGGCTACCGAACTGATCCACATCGGCCAGGCGGTCATCAATCTCGGCGGAACCGTCGATTTCTTCGTCAACAACACCTTTAACTACCCGACGCTGGCCGAAGCCTACAAGATCGCCGGTCTCGATGCGTGGAATCGCATGGGCCACTGATCGGGATCGGAGCGCCGGGCGAACTGGAATGCGAGCGGGATGGCGAGCGCGCAGATGTTCGGACGAACGCGGAGAGCACGGCGACAAACCCGATGGGCAGCGCAGCTGCAACAGTGCCGTCGGGCAGATTGCGGCTCAGGACAACAATTTTGGTGTTGTCAGCATGATGCGCGTCCCTGTTGCCCGAACGCGCCGGTGTTTCCCGGCGACATGACGCCGACGATAGTCAGCCGATCAGACGTCGGGGCAGGAAGGCCGCAACGGCAATACCTATCCAGCCGAGCATCATCATGAAGCCGCCTGCCGGGGCGGCCATGGCGAACAGCCGGTCGTCGGTCAGGTCGCGTACCGCCAGATCGCAACTGAAAAGAGCCACGCCCGCGCAAAGTAGAGCCGCTGCCCAGCGCAGGGGAGCGTTGAAGCCTATCAGTCCGATCGCCAGGAAGGCCGGCGCATGGGCCAGCAGGAAGGTCGCGGCGTCGCTGACGTTGGAAAAACCGCCATGCGCTGCCACCGCGGCGAGCGCGACTCCCGCCGCGCCGCAGATGCCGGAAGCGAAGATGAGAAGGCGGCTTGGCATGGAGTGTTCCTGCGCATGGACTCCGGGACGCACGGGCGATGGCGCCGACTGTCCGAAAAATAGGGAATGTCTTCAACGTCTGTAGCCAGCCAAGCTTACACGAATGGTGCCGCTCTCCAAAGCCCCGGCTTTGCGCCAGATGCGAGCGTACCGCCGCTATTCCATCGACAGGATGAGGTTGCGCACCACGGGGTAGATTTCCCGCTCCCACCGCTTGCCGTTGAAGACGCCGTAGTGGCCGACATTGGCCTGCAGGTGATGGCGCTTGAGGTGCGGACGCAGCGACCGGCAGAGTTCATGCGCAGCCGAAGTCTGGCCGAGCGCGCAGATGTCGTCGCGCCCGCCTTCCACGGTGAGCAGCGCGGTGTTGCGGATCTCACCGGGATCGACCTTCTGGCCGCGATAGGTGTAGTCGCCGGTAGCGAGTTCGGCCTTCTGAAAAATCCGGTCGATCGTCTCGATGTAGAACTCCTCGGTCAGATCGAGCACCGCGAAATACTCGTCGTAGAAGGTCTTGATCTTCTCCGCTTCCGCAATCTCGCCCGCCGCCAGGTGCTTGTACAGCTTCTCGTGCGCGGTGCGGTGGCGCTCCATGTTCATGGCCATGAAGGCGGTGAGCTGGAGAAAGCCCGGATAGACCTTGCGGCCGGCGCCGCGATGGCGCCACGGGACCGGCGAGATGACCGAATTCTTGAACCATGCGAGCGATTTCGCGACCGCGAACTCGTTGACCTCGGTCGGGCTTTCTCTGGGATCGATTGGCCCGGCCATCAGCGTCATGGAGCGCGGCGTGGCGGGATGCCGGTCCTCCGACATGACGGCGACGGCGGCGAGCGCCTGGACGCAAGGCTGGCAGACCGCGAGCAGGTGGGCGCCGGGGCCGATCTTCTCGATGAAGCGGATCAGATAGTCGACATAGTCGTCGACGCCGAATTTTCCGGCCGACAGCGGCACGTCGCGGGCGTTGATCCAGTCTGTGAGGTAGACATCATGGTCCTGCAGCAAGGTCTGGACGGTTCCGCGCAACAGCGTGGCGAAGTGCCCCGACAGCGGCGCCACGACCAGAACGCGGGGCTGCGGCGTATCGACATCCTTGGCGAAATGCACGAGACGGCCGAACGGCAGCTCCTGCGCCACCTCCTCGGCGACGGGAACGTCGCGATTGCCGACCCTGACGGTCTTGATGGCGAAATCCGGCCGAAGATGGGTGATCTCGAAACGGGAAATCATCTCCATCGCGGCGGCCATCTGGCGGCCGAGATCGGCGGCAGGACCCCACAACGTTGCGCCGGCCAGCGCCTGCATACCGCGCGCCATCAGGCGGAACGGCGCGACAAGGTCGTCTTCGAACTGGTAGGTTTGATAGAGCATTTGCCTGCCGTCGATGTGCACTGCAAAAAAGCTAGTGCAATTTGTGTTGCATTGCGAGAGGATTGTCGCGGGTCGGTTTTACCGGCCGGCAAGCGGGCAGGGCAATGGCGCGGGCAACTCTAACGATTTCCTCGAAGAACTACTCCTCATGGTCGCTGCGCGGCTGGCTGCTCTGCCGCATGGCGGGACTGGCTTTCGACGAGAAGTTGGTCGACATCGACGCGGACCAGCGGCAGGAACTGCTGCTGCTCAGCCCGTCGGTGCTCGTTCCCAGGCTGACCGATGGCGACGTGACCGTGTGGGACACGCTGGCGATCGCCGAATATCTGAACGAGAAATTCCCCAAGGCCGGTCTGCTGCCGAAGGACAAGGCTGCGCGCGCGATCTGCCGCGCCGTGTCGGGCGAGATGCATCAGGGCTTTCACAATCTGCGCTCGGCCCTGCCAATGAACCTCAAGGCCCGGCACGAAAAATTCAAGATCTTCTCCGGAGCGCGGCCGGATGTGGAGCGCATCAAGGCGATCTGGAGCGAGTGCCTTGCGACCTACGGCGGGCCGTATCTGTTTGGCGAAAGGCTCAGCCTAGCCGACGCCATGTATGCGCCGGTGTGCACACGCTTCCGGACCTATGCGATCGAATTGGAGCCGGCGCTCGCCGCCTATTGCGAGGCGATCTTCGCCTGGCCGCTGCTTCAGGAATGGACCGAGGGGGCCATCGCCGAGCCCGACGAGATTGTCGAATTGGAGGTGGAGTTCTGATCCGGCCACTTAGCAGAGATCGGCCCAATTAGCCGCGTAACGATCCTCGACACGAGGATGGACGACTCATGTCACACGCGAATACAATCAGGAACACTGTTCTATTGCGCATCAAGGTTACGGGGGCGACCTATGCGGCGGCTCGGCATAGCCATCACGTCTGTGCGCAAGTGTCGTGCAATCACGGGCGAAAACTGCAGCCGCTGTAGTTCCAAAGGATTGGGGATTGAAGTGTGAATTGGAATGCAGTCGGGTCCGTTTCCGGCTCAGGTGTGTCGCCTCATATACCCTTTTCACGGCGACTGAAGGCACGGGTTAGTGCGGCGAAGGCCCATCTGCGTGCCCTGGCGCACGGATCGAAACTGGCGCCTGGCACGCTTGAAGAGCCTGGCCCCGAGGCCTTGGCCGATCCGAAATTCCTGATGAAGCTGAACGAACGGTACGGCCCCATCCTCAAAGCGAGGATAAGCGGCAAGGTGACGACCTGCATTTTCGGAATCCCCCAGGGTCGGCGCTTCCTCGTTGAACACGACGACAGCATTGAGGGCGCGACCACTAACTTTATCCCGCTGTTTCCTCACGGGTCATTGCGCCAGATGGTGGGTGAACCCCATCGTGAATACCGGCGCATTTTCGCCGAAGCCTTCATGGCAGTCGATATTCACGACCACGAAGAAGCTATCCGATCTATTGTCGAAGAGATGCTGGCGCAATTTGCGGCCGGCAATCAACCCCTCCGGTTGATGGCAATCCAGATCGAATTGAAACGGCGGTTGTCGGAGATTCTCTTCCGGCTCGTTCTGGGCATCACCCGCGACTGGCCTCGGTTCAACCAACTGCTTGGCGTCTACGACGCCTACGCGCCGCACGGAACGGTCAATACCGTTCGATTCGAACACCAGCAGATTTACGGCGAGATGAAGAAGCTTGCTATCGCGCGTGCTGACGAACTGCGGTCAGGGGCGACTTTTTCGAACCTGCTCGGGTATTTTGTGAAGACCGGAAAGCTCGACGACACAGTCGTCGGCAATCTGATTCAGATGACGGAGGCGGGACGGTTCGACACGATGGGGTTGTGGTCATGGATCGTCAAGATGCTTGGCGACAACCCCCGGATGCTCGATAGGATCGCCACCGAAACGGACAACGCAGCCCGGGTTGAGCTATGCGAGGCGGTTGCACAGGAGACGCTACGGCTAGAACAGGCCGAATTCCTGATGCGGCGGGCCACGTCAGACATCGTTTTCGACGGCTATTTCATACCTAAGGGATCGATGGTCCGGGTTGCGATCTGGGCGGCACACAAGGACCCGCGCAATTTTGACGACCCGTTCCGCTTCAAACCCGACCGTTTCATCGGTTCCGCAATCATGAAGGACGTCTTTGCGCCTTTAGGGCTGGGCAAGCATCGGTGCCTGGGCGCCGACTGGGTCATCACGCTGAGTGCGATACTGGTGGAGCAGGCAGCGTCGGGATATCGCTGGAATATTGTTGACGATGCTCCGCCAGAACGCGGCAGATTTCATTTCGAGCCTAGCCAAAAACTCGCATTGGAGTTCAAGCGGGTTGCATAGGGCGGACTGACAGAACGGAAGCTACCCCCGCAACATCTCCGCGACTTTCGGCGCGAAGTAGGTGAGGATGCCGTCGCAGCCGGCGCGCTTGAAGGCCAGCAGCGATTCCAGCATCGCCTTGTCGCCGTCGATCCAGCCATTTTGGGCGGCGGCCGTGATCATCGCGTATTCGCCAGACACCTGGTAGGCGAAGGTCGGCATGGCGAATTCGTCCTTCAGGCGGCGGATGATGTCGAGATAGGGCATGCCGGGCTTGACCATGATCATGTCGGCGCCCTCGGCGATGTCCTGCTCGGCCTCGCGCACCGCCTCGTCGGCATTGGCGTGGTCGATGTAGTAGGTCTTCTTGTCGCCCTTGAGCAGGCCCGCCGTGCCGACCGCCTCGCGGTAGGGTCCGTAGAAGGCCGAGGCGAATTTCGTCGCGTAGGACATGATTGCCACGTCCTGGAAGCCCGCCGCGTCGAGCCCGTCGCGGATCGCGCCGATGCGGCCGTCCATCATGTCCGAGGGCGCGATGATGTCCGCGCCAGCCTGCGCCTGTGCAACCGCGGCGGCCGTCACCTGGGCGACTGTTTCGTCGTTGACGATTATGCCGTCGCGTAGGATGCCGTCATGGCCGTGGCTGGTGTAGGGATCGAGCGCGGCGTCGGTGATGATGCCGATCCCGGGCACGGCGGTCTTGATCGCGCGCGTGGCGCGGTTGACCACATTGTCGGCATCGAGGATGTGCGAGCCGGTCTGGTCCCGCAATGAAAGATCGACGTTCGGAAAGGTGGCGATAGCCGGTATGCCGAGCTTGGCGGCGCGCTCGGCCTCCTTGACCGCGAGGTCGATCGTCATGCGGAAGACGCCAGGCATGGCCGCGATTTCTTCCCTGCGGTTCTCGCCGTCGATCACGAAGATCGGCCAGATCAGGTCGTCGACCGTCAGCCGGTTTTCCTGCACGAGCCGCCGCGACCATTCGGCCTTTCGCATGCGGCGCAGCCGGCGCGAGCCGGTGATCTCGTCGACGGTGCGGGCGGCTGCTTGCGGCGGGAGGCTGAACTTGTTCATCAAAAGCTCCGGAATGGCGGGCTTCTAGCATGGGACGGCCCGGATGTGGAGATCGCAGGTCAATTCGTCCGATTGCCTTGAGCGGGCAGCACCGGCATTGACGCGGCCATCAGCCAGCCATTAGCACTTCAGTCCCGGCTGGGACCGGGGAAAGGGATTCTCGCAGATGGATTTCGGTGGCGGCGATCAGATCCGTTTCGAGCGCGCCGGCAAGGCCGGAATCGTCACACTGACGCGTTCCGACGCGCTGAATGCGCTGACCCACCGGATGATCAGGGCGCTTGGCGCCGCGCTGACGGCATGGGAGACGGATCCCGGGGTTCAGGTCGTCATTCTCAAGGCCGAGGGCAGGGCGTTCTGCGCCGGCGGCGACATCATGGACGTCTACAGGGCCAGGCAGGATGGACGACAGGTCAACGAATTCTTTGCCGACGAGTACCGGTTGAACGCGCGGATCGACCGTTTTCCCAAACCCTATGTGTCGCTGATCGACGGCATCTGCATGGGCGGCGGCATGGGCATCTCGGCACACGGTTCGCACAGGGTCATGACGGAGAACGCGGTCTTTGCAATGCCCGAAGTCGGCATCGGCTTCTTTCCCGATGTCGGCGGCAGCTACGTGCTGCCCAATCTTGGCAGCAGCTTCGGCATGTATCTGGGCCTGACCGGCAACAGGATAGGCCATGGCGACGCGCTCTGGTCTGGCGTTGCAACCCATACCGTGCAGGCAGCGTTTCTGCCGGCGCTGGTCGAGGAGATCGCCGAAAGCGGCGATCCGGGCAGCGAACTGCGGGAGTTCTTCAAGGCGGCGCCGCGCAAGACCGACGCAGCATCGCTGCAATCGATCGCGAAGCATTTTTCACTCGGTTCGCTGCGCGGCATCGTTGCCAGCCTCGAGCGGGCGGCGGCTTCCGACGCATTTGCTGCCGAGACGCTGGCCACCATGAGAGCCCGCTCGCCAACCAGCCTCCACGTCACGTTCAGGGCGTTGTCCGCCGGTTCCACCCGGTCGATGGCCGAATGCATGAAGATGGAATTCCGCATCCTGAACCGGATGCTGGAAAGCCACGACCTCTATGAAGGCATCCGCTCGGCGCTGGTCGAAAAAGGCTCTAAGCCGCGCTGGAGGCCGTCAAGGCTGGAAGATGTGCGAACGGCTGACGTCGATGCCTATTTCGCGCCATTGCCCGATGGGGACCTCGCACTGTGAGCGACCTGACCGACAGGATACAGATGCATCCAACCCTGGCGGAGTCGGGTTTCGTCTGGTTCCAGCGGATGATCGCCGGCTACTGCCTGCTCTTCGGCGTGCTCTACTGGATACGCCTCATCGGCGTGTATGAAGGCCCCCTGTGGCGCTTCGACCTGATGCCTGTCTACTGGCAGGTGGCGGCGGTAACGCTGGCCGTGTTCTTTCCGTTTGCCGCGATCGGGCTGTGGATGCTCGCCTCGTGGGGACCTGTGATCTGGGTCATTTGCGCAGTGACCGAGACGGCGATGTATTTCGTGTTCCCAAATCTCTACGGCCACCGGCTGTTGATCGTAGCAAGCCACCTCGTGGTGGCGGCGGTCTATGCATCCTTCCGCGTCGTGATCCACCTGCAGCGCCGCCGTGCGGAACAATACGGTTAATTTTACCGCCCCGGGTGACCCTTCGTTAAGCGTCTTGCCAAACCTCGCCTGCTTAACCCCTTGTTAGCGCTGGCGTTTAAGTCGAATTTTATGCGCATTCGATAATGTCGCGATCAAGGTGAGAAACAAAACAATCACCGGGCGACAAACGAGAGGCAAGACAATGATCAATTCGCGTCCGGCGGCGAAGACCGCTCCTGTAGCCGATGATCGCCGTGAAGCGATCCGCTCGCTGTATATGGAATCCCTCCAGCTGGTCGAGCGGCTGCATCGCCGCCTGCTGGACGTTATCAAGGACGAGTTCGACCGCAACGGCCGTTCGGACATCAACGCCATCCAGGCCCTGCTGCTGTTCAACATCGGCAACTCCGAGCTGACGGCCGGCGAACTGCGCTCGCGCGGCTACTATCTCGGCTCGAACGTCTCCTACAACCTGAAGAAGCTGGTCGATCTCGGCTTCATCAATCACCAGCGTTCGCGCATCGACAGGCGCTCGGTACGGGTCAGCTTGACCCCGAAAGGGCAGGCGGTCGCCGAGGTGGTTGCCGGGCTCTACGAGCGCCACGTCGGCTCGATCGAGCATGTCGGCGGCATCAACCAGGAAGAATTCAAGCAGATGAACCGCGCCCTGCAGCGGCTCGACCGCTTCTGGAACGACACCATCGCCTATCGCATGTAGTCTTGCGTCCATTCCAGGAACCGGCCGTTGCCTGGAGGCAGCGGCCGGTTTGCTTTTTGCACCCTCACGCCATCGTGTGTGGCGAAGGCCACGCTGCCGCCATATTCCCGTGGCTACCCCAGCGTGTGATTAGCTTGGCCTGTATGGGCTGGGCGGAACCAGCGCCATCTCCGCGCAACGGCGCGGTGGCGGGTTTCGGTCGGGATGGTTGGCGAATTGTTAAGGGTGGCCAACTTAAGGTTTGAGTACAAGCCCGCGGCTAAGCGACGATGACGAGAGTGCATGGAATGACGATGAAGGCCAGCAGACGTGTCTTTCTTTCCGGCGCCGCAATGTTTGCGGCGGTCGCGGTTGCCGGGCGAGCCAGCGCCCAGGACGTGATCGGCGACATCCTGAAGTCGGAACGACGCGGCAACTGGGACGACGAATTCGATGCCCGCTCCAGCCAAGGCGACGAGGTTGCTTCGAACCTGCCGATCTTCTCGCCAGAGACGGTCCTGTATGTCGAGCAGGCCATCAACCAGTACTCCGGGATCGTCGCGCAGGGCGGCTGGCCGGTCGTTCCCGCGACCAAGAAGCTGCAACTCGGCGTCGTCGACCCAGATGTCGTTCCCTTACGCAAGCGGCTCATGGTGTCAGGCGACCTTTCGACGTCCGCCGGCATCTCGGAATCCTTCGACACCTATGTCGATGCCGCGGTGAAACGCTTCCAGGCGCGCCACGGGCTGCCGTCCGACGGCGTCATGGGCAAGTATACCTATGCGGCCATGAACGTTTCGGCGCCTGTGCGGCTCGGCCAGCTTGAGACCAATCTCGTCCGGCTGCGCACCATGTCGGGCGACCTTGGTCAGCGTTACGTGATGGTCAACGTGCCCGCAGCCCAGATCGAGGCTGTCGAGAACGGCCGCGTGGTTCTGCGCCATACCGCCATCGTCGGCAAGGTCGACCGCCAGACACCGATCCTGAACTCAAAGATCAACGAAATCATCGTCAACCCGTACTGGAATGCGCCGGAATCGATCGTCCGCAAGGACATCATTCCGCTGATGCGCAAGGATCCGGAGTACCTGACCAAAAACAGCATCCGCATCATCGGTCCGGACGGCAACGAGATCGATCCCACGAGCATCGACTGGAACACCGAAGATGCCGCGAAATTCCGGCTCCGCCAGGATCCGGGTTCCGGCAATGCAATGGCCTCGGTCAAGATCAACTTCCCGAGCCCGGACGGCGTCTATATGCACGACACCCCGCAGCAGAGCCTGTTCTCGAAACTCATGCGCTTCGATTCATCAGGCTGCGTGCGGGTACAGAACGTGCGTGACCTGGTCACCTGGATCCTTCGCGACACGCCCGGCTGGGATCGGCAGTACTTCGAGGCGACGATCAAAAGCGGCGCAAACACGCCGGTAGCCGTTGCGGTTCCGGTGCCGGTGTACTTCACCTACATATCGGCGTGGTCGACCGGAGACGGTGTCGCGCATTTCCGCGATGATATCTATGGCCGCGACGGTGTTGACGAACTTCAGATCAGCCAGGCGCTGTAAATAACCGTAAATCAAAGCTTTTTCGGAAGCCGCCGCCTGGCGGCTCTTGTTTGCGCGCAGCATTCGCGCGGTTGCGCCCGACCACTTGCTCTGTCGGCGCAATCGAGCCAGGAAATTTCGCACCTGCGAGCGTGGCAGGGCCATGCCAACTGTGTTAATGGCGCGCCAAACCATTCTCCGTTGGAACCAACCTCAGGATCGACCGCCATGGCAACTGCATCGGCCGCCGCGACCCATTCCTTCTTCGAGACCTCGCTTGCCGACACCGATCCCGAAATTTTCGGCGCGATCCGCTCTGAACTCGGTCGACAGCGGCATGAAATCGAGCTGATTGCTTCGGAGAACATCGTCAGCCGCGCCGTGCTCGAAGCCCAAGGCTCGATCATGACCAACAAATACGCCGAAGGTTATCCGGGCAAGCGCTACTACGGCGGCTGCCAGTTCGTCGATATCGCCGAGGAGCTGGCGATCGAGCGCGCCAAGAAGCTCTTCGATTGCAAGTTCGCGAACGTCCAGCCGAACTCCGGCAGCCAGATGAACCAGGCGGTTTTCCTGGCGCTGCTGCAGCCGGGCGACACGTTCATGGGCCTCGACCTCAATTCCGGCGGCCACCTGACTCATGGTTCGCCAGTCAACATGAGCGGCAAGTGGTTCAAGGTCGTGTCCTATGGGGTGCGCCGCGACGACCACCTGCTGGACATGGACGCCATCGAGAAGTCCGCCCATGAAGCGAAGCCCAAGCTGATCGTGGCCGGCGGCACCGCCTATTCGCGCATCTGGGACTGGAAGCGCTTCCGCGAGATCGCCGATGCGGTCGGCGCCTACCTGATGGTCGACATGGCCCACATCGCCGGTCTGGTCGCAGGCGGCCAGCATCCGTCACCGCTGCCGCATGCGCATGTCGTGACGACGACGACGCACAAGTCCTTGCGGGGCCCGCGCGGCGGCATGATCCTCACCAACGACGAGGACATCGCCAAGAAGATGAACTCCGCTGTATTTCCTGGCCTTCAGGGCGGCCCGCTGATGCATGTGATCGCGGCCAAGGCCGTCGCCTTCAAGGAGGCGCTGAAGCCCGAGTTCAAGGACTACGCCAGGAACGTCGTGGGCAACGCCAAGACGCTCGCGGAAAGCCTGAAGGGCACCGGCCTCGACATTGTGTCCAATGGCACCGACAACCATCTGATGCTGGTCGACCTTCGGCCGAAGAACGCGACGGGCAAGCGCGCCGAGGCCGCCCTCGGCCGCGCCAACATCACCTGCAACAAGAACGGCATTCCCTTCGATCCCGAGAAGCCGTTTGTCACGTCCGGGGTAAGGCTCGGCACGCCGGCAGGCACGACCCGTGGCTTTGCTGAGGCGGAGTTCCGTGAAATCGGCCATCTGATCGCCGAGGTGCTGGACGGGCTGAAGGTCGCGAATTCCGACGAGGGCAACGCCGCGGTCGAGGCGGCGGTGAAGCAGAAGGTGCTGGCGCTGACCGAAAGCTTCCCGATGTATTCCTATATGGGGTAGGGCTATGGGGTAGGGCGGCGAAGCGCCACCCGGCGCTTTGCACTTTCAGTGAAACGCTCTAAGGCTTCCGGCAACCGGATTCGCCAGATATTGGGTTTTTCATGCGCTGTCCCTACTGCCAATCGGAAGACACACAGGTGAAGGACTCGCGTCCCGCCGAGGATGGCGGGGCGATAAGGCGCAGGCGCGTCTGTCCGGTCTGCGGCGGGCGTTTCACCACCTTCGAGCGTGTCCAGCTTCGCGACCTCGTGGTGGTCAAGAAATCAGGCAGGAAGGTCTCGTTCGACCGCGACAAGCTGCTGCGTTCCGTCGAGATCGCGGTGCGCAAACGCAACGTCGATCCCGAGCGGATCGACCGCGCGGTGACCGGCATCGTCAGGCAACTCGAAAGCTCCGGCGAGACCGAAGTGCCCTCGGCCGAGGTCGGCAGGCTGGTGATGGAGGCGCTGAAGTCGCTCGACGACGTCGCCTATGTGCGCTTCGCGTCGGTCTACCGCAATTTCCGCGAGGCCAAGGACTTCCACGACGTGCTCGGCGAACTCAAGGGCGATGAGGACGCCGGCTGACGGATGGCCGCTTCTGATCATGCCGCGCGGGACGCGTTGGACCGGCGCTTCATGGCAGCCGCTATCCGGCTGTCGGGAAAACATTCGGGTCTGACCTCGACCAATCCGTCGGTCGGAACGCTGATCGTGCGCGACGACGGGGCAGGACCTGTCATTGTCGGGCGTGGTGTCACCGCCATTGGCGGCAGGCCGCACGCCGAGACGGAAGCGCTTGTCGAGGCCGGCGCGCTGGCGCGCGGCGCGACCGCCTACGTGACGCTCGAACCCTGCGCGCATCACGGCCGCACGCCGCCATGCGCGAACGCGCTGGTCACCGCCGGCGTGACACGCGTTGTCGGCGCGGCGAGCGATCCGGACGACAGGGTCTCCGGCAAGGGATACGCGATCCTGAGGCAGGCCGGTGTCGAGGTGGTCGAGCGGGTATTGGCCGACGAAGCCGCCGACGCCATGGCCGGGTATCTGATGCGTTCAGTGAATAAACGCCCAGAAGTCATTCTTAAATTTGCGCTTTCCATGGATGGAAAGATCGGTAAGCCGGGCGAAGGCTCGATCGCCATCACCGGCGAGGTGTCGCGCCGGCAGGTCCACATGATGCGTGCGACCAGTGACGCGATCCTGGTGGGAATAGGGACTGCAATCGCCGACGATCCCGAACTGACCGTCAGGCTGCCCGGCCTCGCCGGCAGGTCGCCGACGCGGATCGTGCTCGATCGTACGGCGCGGCTCCCCTTGAGTTCGAACCTGGTCCGAACCGCTCACGAGGTGCCGCTTTTCGTCGCGACCTGCGGAGATGCCGATCCGCGCCGCAAGGCGGAACTGCAGCGGGAAGGGGTGGGCCTGCTCGCTACGGAGACATTCGAGGGACGCGTTGCGTTGCCGGAACTTCTCGAGGATCTTGCCGCGAAAGGCATCTCGACGCTGCTGGTCGAGGGCGGCGCGGCGACCGCGCGCCATTTCCTTGACGAAGGCCTGGTCGACCGCGTCGTGCTGTTTCGGGGCGCCGTGGTGATCGGGGAGGGCGGGCTTGCCGCTCCCATCGACGAGGGCCACATGCCCGCCGGGTTCCGACTGCTGCGGCAGGCGACCTATGGCGACGACACCGTTACCGAATGGTCCAGGAAGATCTGATGTTCACAGGAATTGTGACCGATGCAGGCAAGGTTGCGTCAGCCACGCCGCTGGCGAAGGGCATGCGACTGCGGATCGAAACCGCCTACGACCCGGCCACCATCGACATTGGCGCGTCGATCTCCTGTGCGGGCGTCTGCCTGACCGTGACCGGCCTGCCGGGGCAGGGCGCCAAAGAACGCTGGTTCGAGGTGGAGGCGTGGGAAGAAGCGCTTCGCCTGACCACGGCCTCCGGCTGGAAATCGGGCACACGGATAAATCTCGAACGGGCGTTGAAGATCGGCGACGAACTCGGCGGCCATATCGTCTCTGGCCATGTCGACGGCAAGGCACGGATCGTGGCGCGCGAAGCCGAGGGCGACGCGGTACGCTTCACGCTCGACGCGCCGCGTGAACTCGCGAAGTTCATCGCGCCGAAGGGTTCGGTGGCGCTGGACGGCACGTCGCTCACGGTAAACAAGGTCGACGGTTCGCGCTTCGACGTGCTGCTCATCCATCATTCGCTGTCTGTCACGACCTGGGGCGAGCGGCAGGTCGGCGACGAGGTCAACCTGGAGGTCGACACCATGGCGCGCTACGCCGCGAGGCTGGTCGAGGCCGCGGGCGAGGGGTTCTAGGCTCACGTCGCGCAACGCAGCTAAGGCATATTGGCATAGCACGTATCGCTTGCGGTCGCCCTTGGTTCGGCCTAAGTCACCGCCCGACCCGGAGACCAAAATGGCCGTTACTTCTGACCACGGAAAAGCCTTCAGCCTGCCCGAAGGCAAGGCGCATCTCTTGATTGTCGAAGCGCGGTTTTACGACGACCTTTCCGATGCATTGCTCGATGGCGCGAAGACGGCTCTGGATGAAGCTGGCGCGACTTATGATGTGGTGACGGTTCCTGGCGCACTGGAAATTCCGGCCGTCATTTCGTTTGCGCTCGACGGCGCAGAAGATGGTGGAACAGAATACGACGGCTTTGTGGCGCTCGGCACCGTCATCCGCGGCGACACCCACCATTTCGATATCGTCGCCAACGAATCCTCGCGCGGATTGATGGATCTTGCCGTCGAGGAATCGCTCGCGATAGGCAACGGCATCCTGACCACGGAAAACAAGGATCAGGCCTGGATCCGCGCACGCAAGAGCGAAGGCGACAAGGGTGGCTTCGCGGCCCGCGCGGCCTTGACCATGATCGCGCTGCGCGAGCGGCTGGGAGCCTGACAACAGTGACCGAGGCAGCCGGCGAACAGCCACGGCAGGCGAACAAACGGGGCGCGGCGCGGCTGGCGGCGGTGCAAGCGCTCTATCAAATGGATGTCGCCGGCAGTGGCCTGCTTGAAATCGCCGCCGAATACGAGGCTTTCAGGCTCGGCAAGGAAGTCGACGGGGCGCAGTACCGCGAGGCGGATGCGCAGTGGTTTCGCGCGATCCTGTCGGGCGTCGTCGAGAACCAGAAGACGGTCGATCCGATGATCCGCCAGGCGCTGACCGAGGATTGGCCGCTTTCGCGCCTGGACTCGACCTTGCGCGCGATTTTGAGGGCTGGAGTCTACGAACTGATGAAGCGCGAGGACGTGCCTGTCGCCGTCATCGTGTCGGAATACGTCGACATCGCCAAGGCCTTCTACTCGGACGACGAGCCCAAGCTGGTCAACGCCGTGCTCGACAGGGTTGCGCGCCGCGTCCGGGGCGAGGGGCGCGGCAAGGACGCGTCATGAGCGAACGGACGCCTGCCGAACGCGAGGCACGCCGCACGGCGCTGATCCTCGCTGCGTCGCAGGCGGTAGTCGGCTCGGCGGCGGTGGTCTGCATCTCGCTGGGCGCGCTTGCCGGCCAATATCTCCTCGACGCCGACAAATCGCTGGCGACCGCGCCGGTCACCGGGTTCAACGTCGGCGTGGCGATCGGCGCAATTCCCGCAGCGTCGCTGATCCGCAAACTCGGCCAGCGCAACGGCTTCCAGCTTGGAACCGCGACGACAGCCCTTGGCGGGCTGGTCGCGACGCTGGCGCTGCTGCAGTCAAGCTTCTGGCTGTTCGTCACCGGCCTTGTGGTGATCGGGCTCGGCGGCGCATTCGTGCAGCAGTTTCGTTTCGCGGCCGCAGACAACGCGCCGCCGGAATTCAAGGCGCGCGCCATCTCCTTTGTGCTTGCGGGCGGCGTCTTCACCGCCGTCATCGGCCCGCAGATCGTCATCTTCACGCGCGATCTGCTGGCGCCCGTCCTGTTCGCCGGCGCGTTCGCGTCTATCGTGGGACTGGCAGCAGTTGGCGCCGTCCTTCTCTCTTTCCTTCGCGTCCGTGGATCGCTGAATTCTCACGCGGAAGAGTCCGATGTCCCGGCGCGCGGACTTTGGGAGATCGCGACGCAGCCGCAATTCGCGGTCGGGCTGCTCTGCGCGGTTGGCTCCTACGCGCTTATGAGCTTCGTCATGACCGGCGCGCCCTTGGCGATGGTCGGCTGCGGCTTCACGCCGGACCAGGCCGCGATTGGCATATCGTGGCACGTCATGGCGATGTTCGCGCCAAGCTTCATCACGGGCGCGTTGATCTCCAGGTTCGGCAAGGAGACCATCGTTGCGACAGGTCTGATCCTTTTGATCGGCTGCGGCATCGTTTCGCTTTCGGGAATCGAGCTCTGGCAGTTCTGGACCGCGCTGATCCTGCTGGGCCTCGGCTGGAACTTCGGCTTCATTGGCGCGACTGCCATGGTGGCCGGAAGCTATCGAAGCTCCGAAAATGCCAAGGTCCAGGGCCTGCACGACTTCATCCTCTTCGGCAGCGTCGCGTTCGGCTCCCTGATGTCGGGCGCGGTCTACAACGGCTGGGGATGGGACATGCTGAACTGGATCATATTCCCGGTCACGGGATTGTGCCTGATTGGCCTCATTTGGCTGCGCTTGAGCCAAAGTCGGAACTTTCCGGCATAGCGGCCGAGTTCCGGCTCTTCAGCGCGACGCCACGAATTCAATCGATCTTATTGCGTTGCCTGTCGAAAGGCTTTCCGGCAATCGCCCTGCTTTGCCCAAAAGACGGGCAAATACCGAACATTATCTTGACCTTCTCAAGGCTGTTTCGCATAAGCCGCTACCGAAAGACCGGATTCCGGCCCATGGCCATCGGTCGACGTCAATCGGTTCGGGGAGGGTATCTTCCGAACCAACAATCAGGGAATCTGGCATGACCATGCTTTACTTCGTCATCGCCTGCGGCTTGCTCTCTATCCTCTACGCCATCTGGGCTACGCGTTCGGTCCTCGCGGCCGACCAGGGTAATGCACGCATGCAGGAAATTTCTGCCGCCATCCGTGAAGGCGCGCAGGCCTATCTCTCCCGCCAGTACACGACCATCGCCATCGTCGGCGTCGTCGTGCTGCTTCTGGCTTGGTGGCTTCTTTCGATCACGGCCGCCATCGGCTTCCTCATCGGAGCGGTTTTGTCCGGCGTTGCGGGTTTCATCGGCATGCATGTGTCGGTCCGCGCCAATGTGCGCACCGCGCAGGCCGCTTCGAACAGCCTGGCCGCTGGCCTCGACATCGCCTTCAAGTCCGGCGCCATCACCGGCATGCTGGTGGCTGGTCTCGCGCTGCTCGGCGTTGCCGTCTACTACTGGATCCTCATCGGACCAATGGGGCACGCTCCGGCTGATCGTGTCGTCATCGACGCGCTGGTGTCGCTCGGCTTTGGCGCCTCGCTTATCTCGATTTTCGCACGTCTTGGCGGCGGCATCTTCACCAAGGGCGCCGATGTGGGCGGCGATCTGGTCGGCAAGGTCGAAGCCGGTATCCCCGAGGATGACCCGCGCAACCCCGCCACCATCGCCGATAACGTCGGCGACAATGTCGGCGACTGCGCCGGCATGGCGGCCGATCTCTTCGAGACCTACGCGGTGACGGTTGTCGCCACCATGGTTCTCGGCGCCATCTTCTTCGGCGGCACGGCCGTGCTCGGCTCCGTGATGCTTTATCCCCTCGCCATCTGCGGCACCTGCATCATCACCTCGATCATCGGCACGTTCTTCGTCAAGCTCGGCTCGAACGGGTCGATCATGGGCGCGCTCTACAAGGGCCTGATCGTTACGGGCCTGCTGTCGATCGTCGGCCTCGGCGCCGCGACCTCGCTCACCATCGGCTGGGGCGACGTCGGCATCGCGAACGAAATGACGGTAACCGGCCGGAACCTTTTCATCTGCGGCCTGATCGGCTTGCTCGTGACCGGCCTGATCGTGGTCATCACCGAATACTACACGGGCACCAACAAGCGCCCGGTCAACTCGATCGCGCAGGCGTCGGTTACCGGCCACGGCACCAACGTCATCCAGGGCCTCGCGGTCTCGCTGGAATCGACGGCTCTACCTGCGATCGTCATCGTCGGCGGCATCATCTCGACATTCCAGCTTGCCGGCCTGTTCGGCACGGCAATCGCGGTGACCACCATGCTCGGCCTCGCCGGCATGATCGTCGCGCTCGACGCCTTCGGCCCGGTCACCGACAATGCCGGCGGCATTGCCGAAATGGCGGGCCTCCCCAAGGAAGTCCGCCAGTCGACCGACGCGCTCGACGCGGTCGGCAACACCACCAAGGCCGTCACCAAGGGCTATGCGATCGGCTCGGCCGGTCTCGGCGCCCTGGTGCTGTTTGCCGCCTACAGCTACGACCTGCAGTTCTTCGCGGCCAAGGCCAACGAGGCGGGTTCGACGCTCTATCCCTACTTCAGGGGCATGGAAGAAGTATCCTTCGACCTGTCGAACCCCTATGTCGTGGCCGGCCTGATCTTCGGCGGCATGATCCCCTATTTGTTCGGCGGCATCGCGATGACGGCCGTCGGTCGCGCGGCGGGCTCCATCGTCGAGGAGGTCCGCCGGCAGTTCCGCGAGGATCCGGGCATCATGGCCGGCACGTCCAAGCCAAACTATGCGCGCGCCGTCGACATCCTGACCAAAGCGGCGATCAAGGAGATGATCATCCCGTCGCTGCTGCCGGTGCTGGCGCCGCTCGTCGTCTATTTCGGCGTGCTGCTCATTTCCGGTTCCAAGGCATCGGCCTTCGCCGCACTTGGCGCCTCGCTGCTCGGCGTTATCGTCAACGGCCTGTTCGTCGCCATTTCGATGACCTCGGGCGGCGGTGCGTGGGACAATGCCAAGAAGTCCTTCGAGGACGGCTTTGTCGACAAGGATGGCGTCAAGCACCTCAAGGGCTCCGACGCGCACAAGGCATCGGTGACCGGCGACACGGTTGGCGATCCCTACAAGGACACCGCCGGCCCGGCTGTTAACCCGGCGATCAAGATTACAAACATCGTCGCGCTTCTGCTGCTCGCCGTGCTCGCGCACGGCTGAGACAGTCCGATTCGAAAAGGCCTGCGGGAGCAATCCCGCGGGCCTTTGTTTGTTACTGCGCTCAAATCGGGTCGAGGTCGAGAGTGAAGGGCGCGTCAGCCGCCGCCAAGGATGTTCTTGACGCTGTTCTGGCCTATGCTGCCGGCGCCCGAAAGCATTTGGCCGAGGAAATTCTGGTCCTTGCCGTAGGTCGGCGTGGTCCGCGAAATGAAGTCGAACACCTTGCCGTCCTTCAGCCCGTAGTTCGCGATGTTGTCGACGCGGCCTTCCTTATTGAAATAGACCGCAAGGATGCGCTGGTCGACAAGCTTCGGGTTCATGAACGCGACAGGCCGTGTGCGCGTCTGTGAGATGTAGTAGAAAACCTCATTGTCGAAGGTAGCCGTCGTCGAGGGACTGCCAAGCGCGAGCAGCACCTGCTCGCGACTGGATCCAACCGGCACGAGGTCGATCGACTGCTGATCGATCACGTAACCCTGGGTCAGCGTTTCGCCGGGCTTCAGGCCGGCGAAGGTCTTCTGGGTGTTGCAACCGGACACCGCCGCCGCTGCGGCGAGCAGGCAAAGGCCTGTGGACCTCGACAGGAAAACGGGCTTGTTTCTAGGCGCCTGCAACAAAAACTCCATCCAAATTGTCACGCCGCATGATCGATACGGCATGCTTGCGCGCAGCGGCAAAACCGGTAAACCAGCTTCGGCGGCGATGCAACCACAGCCGCGCCGCGAATACGCCGGGAGACCCCTCGATGTTCCAGCGCCTGTTCGGCCGCGAGCGCAACGCGAACCGCGCGATCACGGAAGCCCTCTACGCGTCAATCGTGGCAGCCGCGCGGCGGGAGATATTTTATTCTGCATGGCAGGTCCCGGATACGCCGCTCGGCCGCTTCGAGATGCTGTCGCTGCACATGTTCCTGTTCCAGCACAGGATGCGGGGCGAGGGCGGTGCGTCGTTCGAGATCGCCCAGATAATGATCGACGGCTTTTTCGAGGATGTCGACCATTCTCTGCGAGAACTCGGGATCGGCGATCTCGGCATACCCAAACGCATGAAGAAACTCGCACGCATGTATTATGGTCGCACCACGGCCTATGGCGATGCGCTTGACCGCGGCGACGAAGAGGCGCTGCGGGCGGCGCTTGCGCGCAACATCCGTCCGGAGGCCGAGCCATGGCTGGAAGCGGCCGACCTGGCCACTTATGTTGTCCAGGTGGACCGGGCGCTGGCCGGGCAGGGCTCGGCCGTGATCTGCCGCGGCTCGATCGATTTTCCCGAACCCGCAGCCGGGTGAGGCGACCAAAAATGCAGGACGAAAAGAAAAGCGCGATCTCGTTCATGGCCTTCGTCGCGCGCCTGCCGCAGAAGGGCATGCGCGTCGTGATTGAAGCCGACGAGCGCCAGCGCGCAGCACTTGCCACGGAACATGAACTCGTGTCGGTGGAACGGCTTCATGCCGAATTGCTCGTCGAGCCTTGGAAGCGCAACGGCATAAGTGTTTCCGGCCATGTCGAGGCCGACATAACGCAGGAATGCATCGTCACGCTCGACCCGATCCATGCCCGAATCGATGACAATGTAGAGGGACTTTTCCTGCCGGCCGATTCGAAGCTCGGACGTCTTGGGTTCGAGGGAGGCGGGGAAATCCACATCGACGCCGAAGGACCCGACAGCCCCGAGACATTCAACGGCGATGCGATCGATGTCGGCGCTTTGGCCGAGGAATTCTTCGGCCTCGCCATCGATCCATATCCCCGAAAGTCGGGGGCAGCCTTGGCCTCGTTAGAGGATGGCGGCGAGCAAGGACCCGAGGGGCCGCTGCAGGAAAAACTGCGGCAGTTGACGCGGAAAAGCTGATTTGGCTTGCGTCGTGGTCGGAATCGCGGTTGTGCGGCGGAGCAAAACAGCTATTTTGCGCCAAATTTCGCCAGCCCCGTCGGGCCCACACGAGTGATTGCCGAGTGATCAAAATCTCAATCGATGCGATGGGCGGCGACCACGGACCTTCCGTGATCATCCCCGGCTTGATGAAGGTTGCCGAGCGCCGCCCGGATGTACGTTTCCTTCTCTACGGCAAGGTCGATGAAGTCAGGCCCATCCTGGAGAAATACCCCAAGGTCGCCGCCGTCAGCGAACTGATCCACTGCGAGATTGCCGTGCGGATGGACGACAAGCCGAGCCAGGCACTGCGCCATGGCCGCTGGAAGTCGTCGATGTGGAAGGCGATCGAAGCGGTGAAGGCCGGGCAGGCGGACTGCTGCATATCCGCCGGCAACACTGGCGCGCTGATGGCGATGTCCAAGTTCTGCCTTCGCACCATGGCGACGATCGACCGGCCGGCGATCGCCTCGATCTGGCCGACCATGCGCGGAGAGAGCATCGTGCTTGATGTCGGCGCCACGATCGGGGCCGACGCGCATCAGCTCATCGATTTCGCAATCCTGGGCGCGGCGATGTCGCGCGCGCTCTTCGGCATCAACCGGCCGACGGTTGGCCTGCTCAATGTCGGCGTCGAAGAGATCAAAGGCCAGGAAGAGGTCAAGGAAGCCGGACAGTTGCTGCGCGAGGCAGGGCTGATGTCCATGAGCTACCACGGCTTCGTGGAGGGCGACGACCTGGGCAAGGGCACCGTGGACGTGTTCGTGACCGAGGGGTTCGCGGGCAACATCGCACTGAAGACGGCGGAGGGGACGGCGCGGCTCTTCGCGACGCTGCTGCGCGAGGCCATGGGGCGAACGACGATGGCGCGCATCGGCTACTTCTTCGCCCAGGGGGCGTTCGCGCGGTTGCGCGAGAAGCTCGACGTGCGCAAGGCGAACGGCGGTGTTTTCCTCGGGCTGAACGGCATCGTCGTGAAAAGCCACGGCGGAACCGACGACGAGGGCTTTGCCGCCGCGGTCGAGCTCGGCTACGACATGATCAGGAACGGGCTGCGGGACAGAATCGAGGCGGACCTCGATCTTTTCCACGCAAGGCATCCGAAGAAAATGCTGGCGAGAGCCCCCGAGGAAGACGACAAGGAATAGTCACTTTGATCAGGTCAGTCGTGCGCGGTGTCGGTTCCGCCTTGCCCCGCCGCATCATGAAGAATGCCGACTTCGAAGGCATCATCGAAACATCCGACGAGTGGATCGCGCAGAGGACCGGCATCCGCCAACGCCATATCGCAGGCGAGGGGGAAACGACCGCCTCGCTGGGCGAGGCAGCGGCGCGCGCGGCGCTGGCCGACGCCGGTCTGACGCCTGACGACATAGACCTCATCGTCGTGGCTACCTCGACGCCGGACAACACCTTTCCGGCGACGGCCGTCGACATCCAGGACCGGCTCGGCATGCGACATGGTTTTGCCTTCGACATGCAGGCCGTCTGCTCAGGCTTCGTCTATGCGATCACAACCGCCGACCTCTATCTCAAGGGCGGATTGGCCAAGCGCGTTCTGGTCATCGGCGCGGAAACATTTTCGCGCATCCTCGACTGGAGCGACCGCACGACCTGCGTGCTGTTCGGCGACGGAGCAGGGGCGCTTGTGCTGCAGGCCGAGGAGAGCGGGGGCGGGGTCTCGGAGCGCGGTATCATCGCGTCCAGCCTGCGCTCGGACGGGGCGCACAAGGGCAAGCTTTTCGTCGATGGTGGGCCGGGGACAACCGGAACCGTGGGGCACCTCAGGATGGAGGGGCGCGAGGTCTTCAAGCACGCGGTCGGCATGATCACGGACGTGATCGAAGACGTCTTTGCGAAGGCCGCGATCACGGCGGACGATCTCGACTGGTTCGTCCCGCACCAGGCCAACAAGCGCATCATCGACGCATCGGCAAAGAAGCTCGGCATCGCCGAGGAGAAGGTGGTGACGACGGTGCAGCTGCATGGCAACACGTCCGCCGCGTCCGTGCCGCTTGCCCTGTCGGTCGCAGTTGCAGACGGGCGCATCAAGAAGGGCGACCTTATTCTCCTCGAGGCGATGGGCGGCGGATTCACCTGGGGAGCCGTCCTGGTGCGCTGGTAGCGAACGTCATTTGAGCTTGCGGGCAGAACTGCCACACTTCGATACTACCTGATGCGACGCAACGGGTTCGGTCCTTGACCTCGTGTGGTCAATTCCCTAACGTTCCAATTGTTTGAAGCTATTACTTATTATTGTTTGAGGGGATAATTGGACGGTCGTATGGGAGGAAAGACGCTCACTCGTGCTGACCTGGCCGAAGCCGTCTACCGAAAGGTGGGCCTGTCCCGCACGGAGTCCGCGTCGCTGGTCGAGTCCGTACTCGATGAGATTTGCGAGGCGATCGTGCGCGGCGAAACCGTCAAGCTTTCGTCCTTTGCGACCTTCCATGTGCGGTCGAAAAACGAGCGCGTGGGACGCAATCCGAAGACCGGCGAGGAAGTTCCGATCCTGCCTAGGCGCGTGATGACATTCAAGGCGTCCAACGTGCTGAAGAGCCGTATCCTGCGCGCGCACCAAAGCGGAAAATCCAAGTCCCAGAAATAGGCGCGCGGCGACAACGCGTCGGTGCTTCCGGTGCATAAGACCGGCGCTTTCCGGCCAGGGCTTGAATGGTCGCGCGTAAACCGCTGAAATGACCAGCGATTCGGATTTCTGAAAAGGGCCGCGCCATGGACAAGAGCCCAGACGCCTTCCGCACCATCAGCGAAGTGGCCGAAGATCTCGACCTGCCGCAGCATGTGCTGCGTTTCTGGGAGACGCGCTTCACGCAGATCAAGCCCATGAAGCGCGGCGGCGGCCGGCGCTACTATCGCCCGCAGGACGTCGAACTGATCAAGGGCATCCGCCACATGCTCTACGAGCAGGGCTACACCATCAAGGGTGTGCAGAAACTGCTGCGCGAAAACGGCAACCAGTTCCTGATCGCCATCGGCAGCGGCGACCGTGCGGCGGTCGAAGCGATCTCGCAGCGCAAGCAATCCGAGGTCGTGCCGCTGACGCCGGGCGCCCAGCAGCGCCAGGGCGACGACGAGATGCTCGTCGGCGAAGCCAAGGCGAAGCCGCGCCGCTTTTTCGGGCTCGGCAAGGCCGACGACGAGGGTCCGGTTCAGCCCGGCGACGGCAAGTTGTCACGCGATAACCGCGCGCTGCTGCAGGAAGCGCTGTTCGATCTTCTGGAGTGCAAGCGGCTGCTCGACCAGGTGCGCTGAAGCCGGGCAGGGTTGGCAACGCGACGCTCGACAACCGCCGTGCCTCGAAGCCTACACGACCAAGTCGCATAAGATATATTATGGAACACTTTGATGTGCCGGAACTCTGGCTTTCCGCCATTGTAGCACCACGGGTCGCCGCGTTGATCAGCTATTCGGCGATGTCGGCGATCCGCGCTTTTGCCGCTTCGAGCAGTTTGCCGGGCTCTGCGCTGAACACCGCGTCATGCGCTCCGGCAGCGGCCCAAACGATCGCGTGATCCAGAAGCGCAGCCTCGCCAAACGCGTCGATGGGTTCCAGATGTCCGATCGGCGCGACGCCGCCAATAGCAAAGCCCGTCCGGTCGCGGATCAGCCTCGGCTCGGCCCGCGTAAGCTCTTCGCCGGTCAGTGCTTCGGCCTTGGCAAGGCTCAGCCGGCTCGAACCCTGCAGCAGGAAGAGATAGAGCCTGCCGCTCGCTTCGCCCTGGAAGATCAGCGATTTCATGATCTGCGCGACGCCGCAGCCGCACTGAGCCGCGGCTTCCTCCGACGTCCGCGTCGATGCGCCCATGCGCCTGACCTCGATATCGAGGCCGGCCAGCCTTGCCGCTTCCGTCACTCGTTCGATGCTACCGGCCATGAGCGTTCCGACATATCAGATTGATTCAATATGGAGTTTCCAGAACCAGACCGTCATACGCCGGCTCGACGTTCTCGGGCGTTTCGGCGGCCACCGTCGTGTAGTCCAGCGGCGTGTGCATGTGCGTCAGCACCGCTCGACCAGGCTTCAATCGATCGATCCACTCTAGCGCTTGGCCCAGCGACAGATGGCTCGGGTGCGTCTTGTACTGCAGCGCATCGAGGACCAGCACATCGAGCCCACGCAGCCGTTCCACGGTGGTTGCCGGAAAGTCGCTGACATCGGGGCAGTAGGCCATTCGGCCGACCCTGAAGCCCAGCGAATGGATATCGCCATGCACCTGGACGAGTGGCTCGAGGGTGAGGGGACCCCCCTCTCCTTCCACGGTGAACGGCGCCGGCGGGTCGATCAGGTGATCGCGCAGGATCGGCGGATAGGACCCGCCCGGCGGCGTCTCGAAGCAGTAGCCGAAGGCCTGCTTGAGGCGCGACAGCGTTGGCACATCTGCATGGATGTCGATCAGGTTGCGCTGCTGAAGCCAAAAGCCACGCAAATCGTCGATGCCGTGGATGTGGTCGGCATGGGGGTGCGTGTAGGCCACCGCGTCGATGCGTGTCACGCCGGCTGCGAGCATCTGCGCACGGAAGTCCGGGCCGGTGTCGATGACGACGCGCGTCGTTCGGCCGTCCGCGGCCACGCGCTCGACCATGGCTGCGGTGCGGGTGCGCCGATTCCTGGGGTTGTCGGGATCGCAGTCGCCCCAGTCGCCGGTGATGCGCGGCGTTCCCGGCGAAGAGCCGCAGCCGAGCACCGTGAGCCGGAGAATATCCCCCATGCTCAGGCGTCCTGCCGGACGGCCACGGCCGCGTTCGAGAAGAGTCTGAAAAAGTTCGCAGTGGTTATTTCTGCTATTTTGTCGCTGCTTACGCCGATTGTCTCACCCAACACCTTCGCCGTGTGGACGACATAGGACGGTTCGTTGGTCTTGCCGCGCAACGGCACAGGAGCCAGGTACGGCGCATCTGTCTCGACCAGCAGCCGGTCAGGCGGGACTTCGGCGGCGATGGAGCGAAGCTCCTCGGAGTTCCTGAAGGTCAGGATGCCGGAGAACGAGACATATCCGCCAAGGGCGACGCCGGTACGTGCAAGCTCGCGCCCCGACGAAAAGCAGTGCAGGACGAAGGGGAAGGCCCCCTTCTCCGTCTCTTCCGTGAGCGTTGACGCTATATCTTCGTCGGCGCTGCGGGCGTGGATGACCAGCGGCAGGCCGGTGATCCGTGCCGCCTCGATGTGCGTCCGAAAACCCAGCATCTGCGCCTCCCGGGGCGACTTGTCGTAGTGATAGTCAAGGCCGGCCTCGCCGATGGCGACCACCTTAGGATGCGCCGACAGCCGGACCAGCTCGTCCGCCGTGACATCGAGTTCTTCGGCGGCGTTGTGCGGATGGGTGCCGACCGAGCAGAAGACATTGTCGAACTCTTCGGCGATGGCGAGAACCTGGCCAAAGCGGCGCACGCGTGTCGAGATCGTCACCATGTGGCCAACACCGGCGGCCCTCGCCCGCGCCACGACACCGGCCCTGTCCTCGGCAAAGTCCGGGAAGTCGAGATGGCAGTGGCTGTCGACGAGCATCGCCTCAGGCTTCCTCGGCCTGCTCGACATAGCGCGGGAAGACCGGGGCGGGCCCAGGCAGCGCCGTTCCGGAGATCAGGCCATTGGCGTCGTCGATATTGGCGAAGGTCCGCTCGCCCTCTGGCACGGCCAGAAGATCGAGGAGCTTGGTTGCGGAACCCGGCACGAAAGGCTGGCAAAGGATGCCGACGCGTCGCAGCAGCTCGGCCGTCGTCCACAGGACCGTCTCCATGCGCGCCGGGTCGGTCTTCTTCAGCGCCCACGGCTCCTGCCCCGCGAAATAGCGGTTCGCTTCCGCCACCACGCCGAAGATCGCGGCCAGCGCCTGGTGGATCGCCTGCTCGGCCATTGCCTTGCGCGCCGTCACGAGCGTATCGGTCGCTTGCGCGAGGATGGTCAGGTCGGCCTCGGCAAGCTTTCCCTTCGCCGGAACAAGGCCCCCACAGTTCTTGGCGATCATGGACAGCGAGCGCTGCGCGAGATTGCCAAGGTCGTTGGCGAGATCGGCGTTTGTACGGTTGACGATGGCCTCGTGGCTGTAGTTGCCGTCCTGACCGAACGGAATCTCGCGCAGCAGGAAATAGCGCAGCTGGTCGAGCCCGTAGTGCTCGACCAGCGCAAACGGATCGATGACGTTGCCGACCGACTTCGACATCTTCTCGCCGCGGTTGAAAACAAAGCCGTGGCCAAACACGCGTTTAGGCAACTCGATCCCGGCCGACCACAGGAATGCCGGCCAGTAGACGGCGTGGAAGCGCACGATGTCCTTGCCGATGATGTGGGCGTCGGCCGGCCAGTAGCGCCAGCGGTCCGCGCTCTTGTCCGGATAGCCGGCTGCGGTGATGTAGTTGGTCAGCGCATCGACCCAGACATACATGACGTGTTTCTCGTCGCCAGGCACCGGCACGCCCCAGTCGAAGGTGGTGCGCGAGATCGACAGATCTTTCAGCCCCGACTTCACGAAGCTCATCACCTCGTTGCGGCGTTCCGGCGGGCCGACGAACTCCGGCCGGCTCTCGTGAAGCGCAATCAGCCTGTCCTGATAGGCTGAGAGCCGGAAGAAATAGCTCTCCTCCTCGACCCATTCGACAGGCGTGCCCTGCGGTCCGTAGCGCACATGGTCGGCGCGGACCTCGGTCTCCTCCTCGCCGTAATAGGCTTCGTCACGCACGGAGTACCAACCGGCGTAGCCGCCCTTGTAGATGTCGCCGCTGGCCGCCATTGCGTTCCAGATGGCCTGACTCGACGCGTAGTGACGCTTTTCCGTGGTGCGGATGAAATCGTCGTTGGACACATTGAGAACGGCGGCCATGCGCTGGAACTCGGCCGCGTTGCGGTCGGCGAGCTCGCGCGGCGAAATGCCTTCCTTGCGCGCGGTCTGCAGCATCTTGATGCCGTGTTCGTCGGTGCCGGTCAGGAAGAACACATCCTTGCCGTCGGCGCGCTGGAAGCGCGCCAGCGCGTCTGTGGCGATCATCTCATAGGCATGGCCGATATGCGGCTTGCCGTTCGGGTAGGAGATCGCGGTCGTGATGTAGAATTTGTCGCGTGACATGGGATGCGCCGTTCAAAAAAGCAGAGACAAAGTTTCGCGGAGATAGCGCATCGGGACGGCAGAGGCCATCCCGGCCTGATGGCGCCGTATCACATTCGGAACGTGTCTTGCAGGCGTTGGATCATGTTGAGCGCGTGTTGTTTGCGGTCGAGGTTATAGGTCCCGGTCTCCTCGATCGCAACCCGCGACTCTTCCCAACTCCGCGAGTAGCCGTCGGCGCGGCGCATGTCGCCCGCTAGGGCAGCGCGGCTTGCCGCCTCGGCAAACAGGTCGAGCACATGACGGTTGAAGACATCGAACTGGATAGCGCGGTCGCGCCCGGCTACTGCGTCGGCGAGGCGGTGTGCGCCTGCTATGTCCATCGTCGTTGAGCTCGCCATCGCGTCCGTCGCCTCGGCGATTTCCAGGCCCCCGTACTGCGTGAGCAGGATGGCCATGCGCACGCTGCCGCCCGACCGCTGGGCGAGCGCCTCGCGCGCCGGCTCGTCGGCCGGCGGCGGGATGTCGAACTGCGAAAGTGCCGAGATCAGGTCGGCCTTCTCCAGCGGAAGCAGCCTCACCGTCTGGCAGCGCGAGCGGATGGTCGGCAGCAGGCCGCCGGGGGCATGCGAAGTCAGGATGAAGACGGTGCGCGACGGCGGCTCCTCGAGGTTCTTGAGCAGCGCATTGGCGGCGTTTACGTTCATGTCGTCGGCCGGATCTACGATGACGACGCGGTATCCGCCGTCATGCGACGTCAGTGAAAGAAACCGGCTGACGCGGCGGATCTCGTCGACCGTGACGACTGTCTTGAAGCCCTTCGTCTTTTCGTTCTCCGGCCGCGTCAGATGCAGCACCGAGGGGTGCGCACCGATTGCGATCTGCCGAAAAAGCGCGGAGCCCGGATCGGGCGCCCCAAGTTTCGGCGGAGCGTCTTCATGGCGCGCAAAGGTCAGCAGATGATTGGCGAGGTGGAAGGCGAGAGTAGCCTTACCGACGCCGAGCGGCCCGGCCAGCAGCAGCGCATGTGGCAACTTTCCCGCACGATAGGCCGACGCGAGCATCGAAGCCGCTTCCCGGTGCCCGAACAGATGCGGGTTCTCCGACGGCTCGGCAACGCCATCCAGCGTGTCATGCTGCTCGGGTGCAATGCGCTCGAACATGGCTTCAGGCCCCCTGCACCGCTTCGCTGTCGGCATGCGAGCGTGCCTCCATCGCGGTGAACACGGCTGATGTCACCGCGTTCTCGACCGTGTCGGCATCGGCGGAGGCATCAATGACGACACAGCGCTTAGGTTCGTTTCTCGCGATATCGAGAAACGCCTGCCGGCGCCGCCTGTGAACGGCCAGCGTCTCCTTTTCGAAGCGGTCAGCCTGGTCGTCGCCTCGCCGTGCCGCGGCGCGGCGCAATCCCACCTCCGGGTCGATGTCGAAGACCAGCGTCAGGTCCGGCATGATCCCGTTCAGCGAGATGCGTTCGATCTCGGCCAGCAGTTCGGCGGCTACATTCGCTTGGTAGACACGGGAGGAATCGACGAAGCGGTCGCAAATCACCACCTTGCCGCGTCTCAGCGCCGGACGGATCAACTGTTCGACGTGGTCGGATCGGGCGGCGGCAAAAAGCAGCGCTTCCATTTCAGCACCCAGTGGCTCCGCGGCGCCAGAGAGGATGACGTGGCGGATCGCCTCTGCGCCGGGCGACCCGCCCGGCTCGCGCGTCACGGCCACTTGGTAGCGCTTGTCGCGCAGCTTGTGCGCCAGGCGGCCGATCTGCGTCGACTTGCCTGCACCCTCCCCGCCCTCGAACGTAATGAAAAACCCGCGCGCCAAATCCGCCATTCCATGTCATGGCCGCGCCTCGACGCTGCCGACATCAGTATTTAGTGCAATGCGCGCCGGGATGAAACGTATTCGGCTCAATTGGTAGCGGCGCAGTGCGAAATCAGCGCAGCCACCCCACCATCAGTTCGCCGACAGCATCCAGCGCCCGCTGCTGCAGCGTCCCGAGTTCGACAGTTTCAGCGGCATAGAGCTGCGTTTCCTGGCTCATGTTGTCGCCGATCCAGATCTTGAGCACGCCGACGGGCGTCCCCTCCTTCACCGGCGCGGTCAGCGGGCCGCGATAGACGATGCGCGCCACCAGCCGGTCGGTGTTGGTCAGCGGAATGAAGATGCTGATCGGACCCTTCGCCTTGAGCGCGACGCCGGATTTCTCCCCGCCGAAAACCTGCGCCGCGCCAATGATCTCGTCGGTGTCGAACAGTTTGGATTTCTCGAACGCCCGCAGGCCCCACTCAAGCAGCTTGCGCGATTCTTCTGCGCGCTCCTGCTCGCTGGTCATGCCGCTCATCGCCGCGAAAACACGGTTGCCGTTGCGCTGTACCGAACCGACGATCGCGTAGCCGGAGGCGTCGGTGAAGCCGGTCTTCATGCCGTCCGCGCCGATTTCCATGCCAAGCAGCGGGTTACGGTTGGGCTGGGTAATCTTGTTCCAGGTGAATTCGCGCTCGCCGTAAAACCGGTAGTATTCCGGATATTCCTGCCAGATGTGCCGACCGAGCATCGCGAGTTCGCGCATGGTTACGAGTTGCCCCTCGGCCGGCAAGCCATTCGAGTTCTTGAAGATCGATTTGGTAAGGCCAATCTGCCGCGCCCGCTCGGTCATCAGCGTGGCGAAATTCTCCTCCGTACCTGCCAGGCCTTCGGCCAGAGTGATGCAGGCATCGTTCGCCGACTGGATGATCACCGCCTTGATCAGGTCCTCGACCCTGATCTGCGACTTGACCTTGGCGAACATCGTGGAACCGCCTGCCTTGGCCCCGCCCTTTTTCCAGGCGTTCTCGCTGACCGCGAACTTGTCGTCCATCGAGAGCCTGCCGACCTTCAGGGCATGGAAGACGACTTCCATGGTCATCAGCTTGGCCAGCGATGCTGGAGGAATCAGCTTGTCCGCGTCTTTGGCGTAAAGAATCGTTCCCGTCTCGGCATCGATCATCACCGCCTGCTTCGCACGCGTCTCGAAAAGCTGCGATTGCGTCTGCGCCAGCCCGGCGACGGCCGAACTGAGCAGCATCGCTAGCGATACGACCAAAGCGAATGCGCGTGTTGCCATGAGCGCGGTGTCCTGCTGAATTGCGGCTGGGATCGAGAAATTACCAGCCTTATACAGGAGCGAGCAACCACCGGTCGCAGAAATCGCGTTTTTGTGTTCGGTATTTGACCGCTGGGCGGTCAGTCCCGCAAGGCGATCGCGTCTGGCGCGCCATGTGACCAAGCAGCCTCGAGCAAGTCGTCGATCGAGACGCCCCCATCGGCGCGCAGGTTGACGCCATACCACATCGTGCCGTCGATCTCGGTCGTCTCGATTTCGGTCTGGCCGAAAGGCGCAAGGGCCTTGGCGAGATGGTTCGCTTCATCGGCGCTGGTGAAGGACGCCGCCGCGACGTAGGGCTGCCCGGCCGGAGCCAGTCCGTCGTTCATGCGCTTCCACGAGTCGACAATTGCTTCGGCATTCAGGCGATCAAGAGCGGCGAAGGCTGCAGCGGAAGCTGGACGCGCGTCGTCGGCATAGGACAGCGATGCCACCGCGAACGGCACCTGATCGCCGAAGGCAGGTCGTTCCGGCACGATGGGCCCGGCTGCAGGCAGCGCGACGCTCGCACTGCCGCCGGTCGCCATCGTGTCAAGCAATTCGCCCGGAAAGCCAGCCGAACCGACTTCGGCGGTCGGCGTTGGCCCGTTCATCGCGATCATCACGCCGGTCGGCATCCCGTCGGACGGATCCGGCGCACGGTTGCCTGGATGGTAGGACGCCACCAGATACTGGTCGTCACGCCCCTCCAGCGGGGCGCGTCCGACATATTCGACCTTTACCTTCGCCGTTCCCGAGTGCGTGTAGTCGAGCATCTCGGCTGCGCGTTTGGAAAGATCGATGAGGCGGTTGTGGGAGTAAGGCCCGCGATCGTTCACGCGCACGATCACCGAACTATCGTTTTCGAGATTGGTGACGCGGGCGTAGCTCGGCAGCGGCATGGTCGGATGCGCTGCCGTCAGATGCGTCATGTCGTAGATTTCGCCGTTGGCGGTCAGTCGGCCATGAAAGGCATCGCCGTACCAGGAGGCAAGGCCGGTCTTCTTGTAGTTCTTGTCTTCCTTTGGGTAATAGATTTTCCCGCGCACCTTGTAGGGCTTGCCGATCTGATCGCGGCCGCCGCCGCGCGGCAGGTTGGCCATCTTGGTGCTGACGCGCGGACTGGCCTTCACGCCAAATTCCGACTCCGCGAAATATTCCTTGGAGCGCTTCTTGGGAGCCAGGGACGCTGTCGGTTGCGTCGATGCGCAAGCGACCAGGAACCCGGCAGTCATGGCTATCGTGACAATAGTCGTTGCGCCGCGGAGACGCATGCGCGCCGGATTCGAAATGCTCAAAAAGTGTCCCCTGACGTACTACGAAGCGCCGCCACCTGTCCCGCTAGCGCTCAATATGCACGGGAAGAATTAGCAGCCTGTTAAGCGATTATGTCGGGAACCCGGCAGGAATGTGGCGCGCGCATGCTGTTGCGCTCAGGCGCGAGACGGAACCCATCCGATCTGCAAATGTTGAGCCCGGCCAAGCGACATTTGCGCAGGATAGCCTCCCTTGACGCTCCGGGGTCGTGCTAGTACGGGCGTCGGCTGTCCCAGGCAGGATCAAGGCGAACCGAAACATGGAAGTCTTCACGGCGGCAGGTTTTACGGCACTCCTTCAGGTGATAGCTATTGACCTGGTGCTCGCCGGCGACAACGCAATCGTTATCGGGCTGGCGGCCGCCGGCCTCCCCGCCGATCTACGCAAGAAGGCTATCCTCGTCGGCATCGCCGCCGCGACGGTGATGCGCATCGGCTTCGCGCTGATCACCCAGCAATTGCTCCAAATTGGCCCGATCCTTCTTGTCGCCGGCGGCCTGCTGCTTCTCTATGTGTCGTGGAAGATGTGGCGCGAACTGAGCACGCCACACGAGCATGAACATGCGGCGACCGAAGCGCTGTCCAACAGCGATCTCGACCGCGATGGAACGATTGGGAAAAAGGCCCCGCGCAAGACCTTCGCCCAGGCTGCCGGGCAGATCGTCATCGCCGACGTGTCGATGTCGCTCGACAATGTGCTGGCAGTCGCCGGCGCCGCGATGGAACACCCGACGGTGCTCGTCATAGGCCTGGCGCTATCGATCGCACTGATGGGCCTTGCGGCCAGCTTCATCGCACGGTTGCTGCACAAGCACCGCTGGATCGCCTATGTCGGCCTGCTCGTTATCCTTTATGTCGCGATTGATATGACACTGAAGGGCGCATATGGCCAATGGCCCGAGCAGTTGGCGTTCCTGGATTTCTGGTTCGCGGGCAAGGGAATGGGACACTGAGGCCCTGCAACGCAGCGCGGATAGCGTCTTCGCTGCAATTGTGATACTGCGCGGCCTTTCCACATATAGCGGAAGTTCTTCATGGCTGCGCCACGCGTCAGTTTTGTCAGTCTTGGTTGCCCGAAGGCGCTGGTCGATTCCGAGCGGATCCTGACGCGCCTGCGGGCCGAGGGCTACGAAATCGCCCGCAAGCACGACGGCGCTGACCTCGTGGTGGTCAACACCTGCGGTTTCCTTGATTCAGCGCGCGACGAGTCGCTCGACGCCATCGGCACCGCGCTCAAGGAAAACGGCAAGGTCATCGTGACCGGCTGCATGGGCGCGACGCCCGAACTGATCCGCGAGAAGCACCCGAACGTGCTCGCCATCACCGGGCCGCAGGCCTACGAGAGCGTGATGGCAGCCGTTCACGAGGCAGCCCCTCCAACGCACGAGCCGTTCATCGATCTCATGCCGCCGCAGGGCGTCAAGCTCACGCCACGCCATTATGCCTATCTCAAGATTTCCGAAGGCTGCAACAACCGCTGCACCTTCTGCATCATCCCCTCACTGCGTGGCGATCTCGTGTCACGCCCGGCGGCCGACGTGCTGCGCGAGGCCGAAAAACTGGCCAAGGCCGGCGTCAAGGAACTGCTCGTCATCTCGCAGGATACGAGCGCCTACGGCATCGACATCAAGTACCAGAGCAGCCTGTTCCAGGACCGCGAGGTCAAGGCAAAGTTCCTCGACCTGTCGAAGGAATTGGGCGAAATGGGCATGTGGGTGCGGATGCACTACGTCTACCCCTACCCGCATGTCGCCGACGTCATCCCGCTGATGGCCGAGGGAAAACTCCTTCCGTATCTCGACATCCCCTTTCAGCATGCCTCCCCGCAGGTGTTGAAGAACATGCGCCGACCGGCACATGGCGAAAAGACGCTCGACCGCATTCGCTCGTGGCGCGAGGCATGCCCCGATCTCGCCATCCGTTCGACCTTCATCGTCGGGTTCCCCGGCGAGACGGAAGCGGATTTCGAGATCCTGCTCGACTGGCTGGACGAGGCAAAGATCGAACGCGCCGGCTGCTTCAAATATGAGCCGGTGGACGGAGCGCGCTCAAACGAGATGGGGCTTGAGCCGGTCCCGCAGGAGATCAAGGAAGCGCGCTGGCATCGCTTCATGCAGCGCCAGCAGAAGATTTCAGCCAATCTGCTGCAGAAGAAGGTCGGCAAGCGCCTGCCCGTCATCATCGACGAGGCCAACGGCATAGCAGCCAAGGGCCGCACAAAATACGATGCGCCGGAAATCGACGGATCGGTACATATCCAGTCGCGGCGGCCGCTCCGCGCCGGCGACATCGTGACGGTGAAAGTCGACCGCGCCGATGCCTACGATCTCCATGGCTCCGCCGTCTGAGTCGGCGCCAACGCATTCGGCGACCCGCGATCGATCGAGTTAAAGTGCAGGTTGCCGAAGCTTTCCGAACGACGGATCCGTCGCCCGGACAAACGAAAAAGGGCGCCTGGTCAGGCGCCCTTTTCCGTATCGATGTCGTGAACGAGACCTATTGCGGCAGCTTGTCGTCCACGCCCTTGACGTAGAAGTTCAGGCCGAGCAGCACGCCGTCCTGTGCGACTTCGCCCGCCTTCAGCCACTCGGTGCCATCCTGCTTGGTGATCGGGCCGGTGAACGGATTGAGTTCGCCGGACGTGATCTTGGCCTGCGCCGCTTCGGCTGCCGCCTTCACGTCATCGGGCATGTTGGTGTAGGGCGCCATGACGACATGGCCCTCCGCCATGTTGCCCCAGATGTCGATCTGTTCCCAGTTGCCGTCGATCACTGCCTTGACGCGCTTGGTGTAGTAGGGACCCCAATCGTCGACGATCGAGGTCAACTGCGTTTCGGGGCCGAACTTGATCATGTCGGACGCCTGTCCGAACGCCTTGATGCCGCGCTCGTTGGCGACCTGCATCGGAGCGGTCGAGTCGGTGTGCTGCGTGATGATGTCGACGCCCTGGTCGATCAGAGCCTTTGCCGCGTCGGCTTCCTTGCCGGGGTCGAACCAGGTGTTGGCCCACACCACCTTCACCTTGAACTCCGGATTGATCGACTGAGCGCCGAGCAGGAAGGAGTTGATTCCCATCACGACTTCTGGGATCGGGAAGGATGCGATGTAGCCGGCTACGCCCGCCTTCGACAGCTTGGCGGCTATGATGCCCTGTACGTAGCGACCCTCATGGAACTTGGAGTTGTAGGTTGAGATATTCGGCGACTCCCGCTTGAATCCGGTCGCGTGCTCGAACTTCACATCGGGGAACTTCTTGGCCACGGCATTGGTAGCGTCCATGTATCCGAACGACGTCGTGAAGATGATGTTGCAGCCGGAACGAGCGAAACGTTCGATGGCCCGTTCGGCATCGGCGCCTTCCGGCACACTTTCGAGATAGGCGAGTTCGACATTGTCTTCGCCGAGGGCCTTCTGCGCCTCGAGAGCACCCTGGTGATGCTGATAGGACCAGCCGAAGTCGCCGATCGGACCGACATAGATGTAGCAGGTTTTGACCTTTGCTTCCGCCGCCATCGTTCCGAAGGCGAGCGCGGCCGCGGTGGCTGCGAGCGTTAGAAATCTGGTTTTCATTTGCGTTGATCCCTGTTGACGTTCTTGTTTGGGGTTTCGTCCCGTCTCATTGTTTCCTAGCGATCTGGCACGAACGGCCGCCCCAGTGATGCCGGTGTGTTGATCATCGTCAGTCGCCTGTTCCGAGAGATTAGAACAAGCACGATGATGGTGGCCAGATAGGGGAGCGCGGAAAGCAACTGGGAGGGTATGCCTATCCCCAGCGCTTGTGCATGAAGCTGGCCGATCGAGACGGCGCCGAACAGATACGCGCCGGCGAGGACCCTGAGCGGCCGCCATGATGCGAAGACGACGAGCGCCAGCGCGATCCAGCCGCGGCCGGCGCTCATGTTCTCGATCCATTGCGGCGTATAGACCAGCGACAGGAAGCCGCCTGCGAGGCCCGCGCAGGCGCCGCCGAACATGACCGCGAGATATCGAATACCGATCACGTTGATGCCAAGGGCGTGCGCGGAGCCGTGATTGTCGCCGACCGAACGCAGGGTCAGGCCGGCCCGCGTCTTGAACAGGAACCATGCGACCGCGAATGTCAGAACGATCGAGATGTAGAAGATCGGATCCTGGCCGAAGAACAATTTGCCGACAAAGGGTAGTTCGGTCAGCCCGGGTATATAGATGTTCTCGAGCTTGACGCCCGGCTGGCCGACCAGCGTTTCGCCGATCATGCCCGAAAGCCCGACGCCAAGCAGCGTCAGGGCCAGCCCGGTCGCCACCTGGTTCGTCACCAGCGTCAGCGTCAGAAAACCGAACAATAGCGAAAACAGCGCCCCGACGATGATCGCCGCGAAGACGCCAAGCCATGGCGAGCCGGTGGTCAGCGCGACGCCGAAGCCGCTCACCGCGCCCATGATCATCATGCCCTCGACGCCGAGATTGAGCACGCCCGAACGCTCGACGACCAGTTCTCCGATGGCGGCGATCAGCAGCGGCGTAGCCGCGGTCGCGATCGTTATGATGATCTGCTCAAGCATTTTGGGCGGCCTCCCCGGTCTTGACGGCGGGCGCTCTGATGATGCGAACGCGGTAGTGTATCAGCGTGTCGCAGGCGAGCACGAAGAACAACAGCATGCCCTGGAAGGCGCGCACGGCTTTGTCGGAGACGCCGATTGCGATCTGCGCGGACTCGCCGCCGAGATAGGTCAGGGCGAGGATCAGCCCGGCGGCAACGATGCCGAGCGGATTGAGCCTGCCCAGAAACGCCACGATGATCGCGGTGAAGCCGTAGCCGATCGAAATCTTTTCGTTGAGATGCTCGATCGGTCCGGCGACCTCGCAGATGCCGGCAAGCCCGGCGAGCGCTCCCGACAGCAGGAAGGCGAAGAAAACCATCCTGGCCTGCGAGAAGCCGGCAAAGCGTCCAGCGCGCGGGCTCTGGCCGAGCACCTTGACCTCGAAGCCCTTCAGCGTCTTCGACATCATGAACCAGACAGCGACCGCCGCGACGAGGGCGAAGACGAAGCCCCAGTGGGCGCGTCCGGAATCGGGCCATATCTGCGGCAGGATTGCGTATTCGCTGAACCGTATCGTGCCGGGGAAGCTCATTCCTTCAGGGTTGCGCCAGATGCCGCGCACCAGCCAGTCGTTGAAGAGTTGCGCGACATAGACCAGCATCAGGCTGGTCAGGATTTCGTTGGTGTTGAACCTGACCTTGAAGAAGGCTGGGATCGCACCGTATGCCGCGCCGCCCGCCATGCCCAATAGGAGCATTAGCGGCAATACGATCCAGGACTGGAAACCTGGAAGCAGCACCGGAATGATCGAGCCGACGACAGCGCCCGCGATGAACTGGCCTTCTGCACCGATGTTCCAGTTGTTCGACATGTAGCAGACCGACAGGCCGACAGCGATGAGGATCAGCGGCGCTGCCTTGATGGCCAGTTCATGCAACTGCCATCGGTTGCCGGGGTCCCAGATGCCGGTCAGAGGATCAATGAAATAGTAGTAGAGCGCGTGGAACGGGTTCTTGCCGAGCAGCGAAAACATGATCGCGCCGGCAACCAGCGTCAGGCCGAGCGCCAGAAAAGGCGACAGCGCGCAAAACAGCGCGGAGTGCTGCGGACGTTTGACGAGTTCGATCCGCATTAGACGACCTCCACCGTGTGGTCGGCATGGCCGGGCTCGGCGCCGCCCATGAGGAGACCGATCTTCTCGAAAGTCGCTTCCGCACGTAGCAGCGGATTGGACAGCGAGCCGTTGTGCATGACGGCGATGGCGTCGGAAATCTCGAAGAGTTCGTCGAGGTCCTGACTGATCACGAGCACCGCCGATCCGCTTCGCGCCAGTTCAATCAGCGACTGCCGTATCTTGGCGGCGGCGCCCGCATCGACCCCCCATGTCGGCTGGTTCACCACCATGACGGTCGGCCGGCGGTCGAGTTCGCGGCCAACGATGAATTTCTGAAGGTTGCCGCCGGACAGCGCTGCAGCCTCGGGATCGCGGCCGCTCTTGCGGACATCCATCTCTTCGATGATGCGCTGGGTCGCGCTGTCGATCGCGCCTTCCTTGATGATGCCGCCCGGAGCTAGAAATGCCTTTCTGTCAGTAGCGTACCGCGACAGGAACAGATTTTCGGACAGCTTCATGCGGGGCGCCGCGCCATGGCCAAGCCGCTCCTCCGGCACGAAAGCCGCACCGAGAAGGCGCCGCCCGGTAATTCCCAGCCGCCCGCAATCCTTGCCGCGTATGCGAATGGTGCCGGCATCCTGCTGCGTCACCTCGCCGGAGACCGCCTCGAAGAATTCGCCCTGCCCGTTGCCGGCGACGCCGGCTATGCCGATCACCTCGCCTGCCCTCACATTCAACGAGATATGCTTGAGCGGCGTAGAGAAAGGCGTTGCGGGTTTGCGGTTGAGGTTGCGTATCTCAAGCAGCGGCTCTGCCTTGTCCATACCCTCGACCGCATCGCGGACGACGGCGTGTACCTCGCTGCCAACCATCATGCGGGCCAGTGAGGCTGCCGTTTCCTTGCGCGGGTCCGTGTGGCCGACCACCTTGCCGTGACGCATCACGGTCGCGCCATCGCACATGCGTTTCACCTCTTCGAGGCGATGCGAGATGTAAAGGATGGATTTCCCTTCGGAGCGCAGCCGCTCCAGCGTCTCGAACAGCTTGTCGGCCTCCTGCGGCGTCAGTACCGAGGTAGGCTCGTCGAGGATAATGAGTTCCGGCTTCTGCAGCAGGCAGCGAATGATCTCGATACGCTGGCGCTCGCCCACCGACAGGTCGCCGACAACCGAATAGGGGTCGAGCGGGAGCCCGTAGCTGTATGAAAGCGCCTGGGCCTTGGCGGCGATAGTGGAAATCGGCGTCTGGTCGTCGAGCGAGAGTGCGATGTTTTCAGCAGCCGACAGCGCCTCGAACAGCGAGAAATGCTGGAACACCATGCCGATGCCAAGCTTCTTGGCAGCACTCGGGCTGCCGATCCTGACCGGCGCGCCGTTCCAGCATATTTCGCCGGAATAAGGTTCCAGCGAACCGAACAGCATCTTAACCAGCGTCGACTTGCCGGCGCCGTTTTCGCCGAGCAACGCGTGGATCTCGCCCTTGCCGACCGTCAGGTCGACGTTGTCGCAGGCCTTTAGCGAGCCGAATATTTTCGTCAGGCCGCGAACCTCGAGCAGGTTCGGACCATTTCCGTCAGCACTCACGGTGCCTCCCACTCTGTTTTCCAGATGTGTTCTATGTTCCCGGGGGTATCGTAGTTCCAGCGGCACCGTAACGCAAAGTGCAACGAGCCTTGAAAGATTTTCAAGTTTTTCAGGGGCAACGAGCTCGATTGCTCACGGAATCAGAATTGTGGCGCCGGTCGTCCTTCGGCTTTCCAGGTCCTCGTGCGCCTGCCGCGCATCCTTAAGCGCGTAGCGCTGATTGATCCTGATATGCACCTTGCCCGAAGCAACGATATCGAACAGAGCCGCAGCCGACGCTTCGAGGTCCTCACGTTTGGCCGTGTAGGCGAACAGGGTTGGACGCGTGGCGAACAAGGAGCCCTTCTGCGCCAGTATGGACAGGCTGAACGGCGGTATGGGTCCCGACGACTGGCCGAAACAGGCAAACAGCCCCATTGGGCGCAGGCAGTCGAGTGAACCCGGAAACGTGTCTTTCCCAACGGAGTCATAGACGACATCGCAGCGCTTGCCGTCGGTGATGCGGCCCACCTCGGCGACGAAGTCCTGTTCCCGGTAGTTGATTACGTGGTCGTAGCCATGCGCCCTGGCGAGTTCCACCTTGTCGGCAGAGCCCGCTGTACCGATGGTATGGGCGCCGAGTTCCTTTGCCCATTGACCCAGGATAAGGCCGACACCGCCTGCGGCGGCATGGCAGAGGATCGTGTCGCCCGCCTTGACCTTGAAGGTCCGGCGCAGCAGGAACTCCGCCGTCATCCCCTTGAGCAGCATGGCCGCGGCCAATTCGTCCGAAACGTCGGCGGGAATCGCAACCAGCCTGTCGGCGGCAATCACCCGCTCGTCGGCATAGGCACCGATCGCGGCGATATAGGCAACGCGGTCGCCCGGCTTCAACCAGCCTACGCCCTCCCCGACCTCAAGCACGGTGGCGGCAGCCTCCGCGCCCGGCATGAGCGGCAGTCCGTTGGGCGCCGGATAGAGGCCGCTGCGGTAGTAGGTGTCGAGGAAATTCAGGCCGATCGCGGTGTGGCGGACGAGGACCTCGCCCGGTCCCGGCTTGCCCGGATCATGGTCTTCATAGGAAAGCACTTCGGGTCCGCCATGAGCGCGGATCTTGATTGCCTTGGACATGTCAGACCTTCCGGATTTCGGGCTTTGCGCCGAGACGGGGGAAGAACTGCATGATGCCCCCGATGCAAAAGAGATAGACGCCGGTGAAGCCGATACCGATCTGAGTGAAGGCGCTGACGTTTTCGGCGAGCACGCCGATCTGCGTATAAAACTGCGCAAGGTATGACTCGGCGAGCGCAAGGACGCCGAACGCGCACCAGGCTAGCGTCATGCCGAGGTTGAGCGGCCGCAGCCGCTTCACGCGAACTGGGTGCAGGAAATGCACCGGAACGAATGTCAGCACGCCGGCGATGAGGACGACCGCGAACGACACCCATTCGCCTGGTTCGATGACGAACAGCGTGAAAACGATCATGTTCCAGACGACAGGAAAGCCCTTGAAGAAGTTTTCAGCGGTTTTCATGCCGGTATCGGCGTAATAAATGGCACTCGAAACCACGATGATAGCCGCCGACAGGAAGGACAGCCCCTCGCCCATCAGGCCGAACTGGTAGAGCGCGAACGCCGGGATGAGGACGTAGGTCACGTAGTCGATGATGTTGTCGAGGAGCTCGCCCGACCAGGTCGGCAAGATCTCCTTCACGTCCAGCTTGCGGGCGATAGGCCCATCGATGCCGTCAACGAACAGAGCAAGACCGAGCCACCAGAACATGGCCGTCCAGCGTTCCTCGCTCGCAGCGACAAGCGAGAGGAAGGCGAGGAACGAACCCGAGGCGGTAAGCAGATGGACCGAAAAGGCCCGCGCCTGCGGCCAGGTGACTTTTCTCTTTGTTTTCAACAGTCGCGCAATACCTTGTTGCACCGTGCCGGCGGGGCCGGCGGGGCCGGCGAACCCGACAGTAATAGCAGCCGCATGCCCGGCACAAGCCCGCGTCGCCGCCGATCGGGGGATGTCCAGTGGTCGCATTGATCGAACGGCGGCTGGTCCCATATACAATCAGGCATGCGGGAAACATTCGATTGAACAAGGACCGGAATCTTGGGATCGTCGTCGCCGGGACTGGTCCCGTCGGCTTGATCGCCGCACTGGCGCTCTCGGACCTGGGCGTGCCGGTGACCCTGGTCGGTCCCCCGCCCCCGCCGGACGAGCGCCGAACCACCGCGCTCATGACGCCCGCTCTGGCGATGCTGGACGGGCTAGGCGTTCTCGAAGCGCTCAGCGAGAAGGCCGCGCCGCTCAAGGTGATGCGAATCGCGGACGGGTCGCGTCGGCTGATCCGCAGCCCGGTCGTGACGTTTCGCGCAGCCGAAATCGGCGCCGACCACTTCGGGCTGAACGTCCCCAATCGCCACCTCAACGCTATCTTGCAGGCGGCGATCCTGCGGCGACCGGCGATCGAATGGCGACAATCGCTGGTCGATGCTTGGACAGTCGGAGATGCCCGCGTCTCGGCGCGGTTGAGCGACGCAACGGTGGTCGAAGGCGCACTGGCGGTCGCGGCCGACGGGCGCCTGTCCCCGGCACGGGACGCAGCCGGCATCCAAACCTCGACGCGCGAATATCCTCAGGCCGCTCTGGTTCTCAACTTCCAGCACAGCCGCCCGCACGGCTCCATCTCGACCGAATTCCACACCGAGACGGGACCTTTCACGCAGGTTCCCCTGCCGGGCAACCGGTCGAGCCTGGTCTGGGTGGTGAGGCCCGAAACGGCCAACGAACTGGCAGCCCTCGACGACGCGGTCCTGTCGGCCAGGGTGGAGGAAAAAATGCAGTCCCTGCTTGGCCGTCTCACGGTCGAGCCAGGACGCCAGATCTATCCGCTGAGCGCCACCCTGCCCGTTCGCTTCGCCCAGAACCGCGTCGCGCTTGTCGGCGAAGCAGCGCATGTCTTCCCCCCAATCGGCGCGCAAGGGCTTAACCTTGGTATTAGGGACGTCCGCGATCTCGTTAAAATAGTTGAAGAAAATGCGGCTGACCCAGGCGGGCCAAAGGGCCTCGCGACGTACGACAGCAGACGCCGGCCCGACGTTCTGGCCCGCGCCGGCGCAGTCAACCTGCTGAACATTTCGCTGCTTTCGGACATGCTGCCGGCCCAACTTGCCCGCAGCGCCGGGCTCGGCATCGTCGGCGGGCTTGCGCCGCTGCGCGCCCTGTTTATGCGTGAGGGGCTGCAGCCCGGAAGCGGCTTCGCTACGATGCTGTCCGATCTAAGGGAACAGATCAGGCGGTAGCATGCCGCCCTTGATGAAGTAGAGCAGGCCGGTCACCGTGGCGACTGAAATGCAGGTGGTGAGCAAGATGCTCGCCGACGCCCTCTCCACCCAAACGCCATATTGCTGGGCGATGACGAAGACATTGGTGGCGGTCGGGAGTGCTGCAAGCAGCACCGCCGAGAACAGCCAAACCGGCGAGAAGTTTCCCACCCAACTCAGCACGACATAGCACACCAGCGGATGAACGATGAGCTTGAGCAGGGCAATCGGCCCGAGTTCCCTGGGCACGCGCTTCAGCGGACGCAAGGCAAGCGTCACGCCCATCGCGAACAACGCACAGGGCGCGGCCGCCGCCGATAGATATTCGAGCAGCCGCTCGACCGGCAATGGTGGCCGCAACTGCACGTATGCAGCGACGACGCCGAAGGCAGTGGCAATGATGAAAGGGTGCAGGACGATCTTGCGCACGATGCCCTTGGCAAGCTGCCACGGCGTACTTTTGTCGCCCCCGGCAAGCGCCATCATCATGGGCGCGACTGTAAAATGGATGATGTTTTCGAAGCAGAAGATCAGCGCGACGGGTACGGCTGCCTCCTGGCCGAGCACAAGCAGCGCGAGACCCGGCCCCATGTAGCCTATGTTGCCGTATGCGGCCGCAAGCCCCTTGATCGTCGACTCGGCGATCCCGCTACGCTCGATCAGCATCGATCCCGCGAACATCACCGTGAAGATGGCATAGGTCGACGCGACCGCCCCCAGGATGAACGTCCACTCCGCAAGCTGCTCGAACGGGGTCTTGGCCAACAGTTGGAAGAACAGCGCCGGTAGCGCGACGTAGACAATGAACGTGTTCATCCACCCGAGCGCGTCGATCGGCTGCCGGGTGATGCGTGCGACGAAAAAGCCGAGAAAGATCAGGCCGAAGAACGGGAGGACGAGACCGAAGACGTCAGACATTTTGGTGTGCGGTCTCCATATCGGCGCGCTTTAGCGGCCTGCTTCCCGGCAGTTCAGCCGAGCGGGATTGAATTGAATGCTGCACTGCGCCAAGTATGGGAAGAGGCTTGGATCATGAATGATATGAAAACGGCTAAGTTTGCGATCGGGCAGGTGGTGCGGCACCGCATCTTTCCGTTCCGCGGCGTCATTTTCGATGTCGACCCGCAATTCAGCAACACGGACGAGTGGTACGACGCCATCCCGCGTGAAGTCCGCCCGCGCAAGGACCAGCCGTTCTACCATTTGCTCGCCGAGAATTCGGAGACGCAATACATCGCCTACGTCTCCGAGCAGAATCTGCTCGAGGACGATTCAGGCGAACCCGTCCGCCATCCCCAGCTGCGCGAACTGTTCGAGCGCAAGCCGGACGGCCGCTATTCGCCAAGGGTGCTTGCGCGGCATTGACCGCGCAACGAAAAAGCGGGGCATTTGCCCCGCTTTCCAAACTGCCAGCAGTGGCTGCGATCAATTGGCGGCCTTTGCCTTGTCCTGCTCTTCCTTGAGCTTCTTGGCGAAGTCCGCGTTGTTCTTTGCAACGAATTCCTTAAGCTTCTTCTGGCGGTCCTCGATATCGGACTGCTGAAGCGGCGCGCCGTCGAATGCGCCGGTGAAGCCGTCCAGCGAAACCTTGACCGGGTTGGCCTGGTTCTGGGAGTTGACCGACGTCAGCGTCAACTCGGTGCCCTTCTTGAATGAGGCGACAAGCGCGTCGGAAAGCTGAGCCTCGGCTATGCAGCGGTCTGGGAAGCAGAGAACGTAGTCCAGCTTCTGCGCCTTGCCGTTGTCCACCTGCAGGCCGATGCCGGGAGGCACAAGACGGCCGGTCGGAACGGTGACCTGGAACACCTTGCGGTTCACCTTGCCCTTCAGTTCCAGAAGGCTGATGCCCGTGATCACCTGACCAGTGCCTGCGGTCAAGATGTTCTGCACGTTGCAGATGTCGACATCTTCCTGCTTCGCGCAAGCCTTGAACCAGCCCTTCGGAACCTGAGGCGGTTGCTGCTGCGCTCCGGCGGGCACCAGCCCGGCAGCCAGCACGCCCAACACACCAGCAGCCATGACCGAAATGCTAAAAGCGTCGGTTTTCAGGCTTGTCATCTCGTTCAATTCCTCTCAACTGATCGGGCACGGCCGAGGGCCGCTCGTCTGCGCTACCTGTTGCCGAAATGAGGCAACAGGATGACTTCGCCCCGCCTCTACACCGCCGCGCCGCTGGAATCCAGCCCGGCGAACGGGTTGGCGGCCGAAAAGACAGCGTGGCCAAGTCCGGTCAAGATATTTCGACCGTGATAGGGTTCAGGCCGCGAATCAAGGCCTAAGCCTCGTTCGGGAGACTAGAATGCGACGCCTGCTACTCGGTTTCATCCTGGCGCTTGCCGTTCCGGCCGGTAGCGGCACTGTCCTAGCCGAACCGAAGCACGCAATATCGATGCATGGCGAGCCGGCATTGCCGGCCGATTTCGCCAACATGCCCTATGCCAATCCCGACGCGCCGAAGGGCGGCGCCGTGAACTACGCCTGGATCGGCACCTTCGACAGCATAAACCCTTTCATCGTCCAGGGCAGCGGCGCGCGCGGAAGTCTCGACCTGGTGTTTGGGAACAACGTCTTCGAAACCCTGATGATGCGGTCGGCGGACGAACCTTTCGCCCTCTATCCGCTGCTCGCGAAGTCGATCGACACCGATGACCAGCGCAGCTTCGTCGAGTTTACCCTCGACGAGCGGGCGAAATTTTCCGACGGCAAGCCCGTCACGCCGGAGGACGCGATCTTCACGTTCGATCTGCTCGCCGAGAAGGGGTACCCGCGTTATGCGGTGACGAAGAACAAGGTCGCCAAGGTCGAGAAGGTCGGCGAGCGCGGCGTGCGCTTCACCTTCAAGCGGCCGGATCGCGAACTGCCGCTGATCCTTGGCCTGTTCCCGGTGCTGCCCAAGCATGCGATCGGGGCCGAGACATTCGACAAATCGACCTTGAAACCCATGATCGGCAGCGGGCCGTACAGGCTGGAGACGGTAAAGCCCGGTGACTCCCTGACCTTCCGGCGCAACCCGGACTACTGGGCAAAGGACATTCCGTCGAAACGCGGCTTCGACAATTACGACTCGATCACGCTGACCTATTTCCGCGACGAGAATGCGATGTTCGAGGCCTTCAAAAAGGGGCTGGTGGACATCTTCATCGACGAAAACAGCGGTCGCTGGGCGAGCCAGTATGACTTCGCCGCCGTCACGCGCGGTGACATAGTGAAGGATACGATCCGGACAAGATTGCCTTCCGGCATGCTCGGCATTGTCATGAACACGCGGCGGCCGGTGTTCGAGGACCCGCAACTGCGCGCCGCGCTGGTCGATCTCTTCGACTTCGAATGGGCGAACCGCACGCTCTTTTCAGGCGCTTTTAACCGCACCAAGAGCTTCTTCGACAACTCCGACCTCTCCTCGCACGGACGCCCCGCGAGCGAAATGGAAAAGGCCTTGCTTGCACCCTACCCCGATGCAGTGACGCCCGCGATCATGGCCGAGGGGTGGACGCCCACTGTGTCGGACGGCAGCGGGCTTGACCGCGCCTTCATGCGCATCGGCTTCGAGAAACTCAAGATGGCGGGCTACGAGCTGAAGGACGGACGATTGACCGCGCCGGACGGCCAGTCGGTGGCTTTCGAAATCATGCTGAAGAGCAACGAGAACCAGCAGATCGCAGTCGCCTACCAGCAGACGCTGGCGAAACTCGGCATCGCGGTGTCCATCCGCTCGGTCGATGCCGCCCAGTTTGTCGCCCGGCAGAAGGACTACGATTTCGACTCGATGTTCTTCAACTACACCGCCTCGCTTTCGCCTGGCGTCGAGCAGTTGACCCGCTGGGGCTCGGCGGCGAGGGAACAGCCCGGCACCTTCAATTATGCCGGGGTCGCCAATTCGGCCGTCGATGCGATGATCGACGCGCTGATCAATGCCCGCACACGCGAAGATTTCACCGACGCGGTCCGCGCCTATGATCGCGTGCTCTTGAGTGGCGCCTACGTCGTTCCACTCTATTTCAAGCCGGAGCAGTGGATTGCGCGTTGGAAACGCATCGAGCGGCCGGAACTGGCGCCGCTGCAGGGTGCGCAATTGCCGACATGGTGGCATCAGGAGAAATGAAAGTGGATGGCATGGAAGACAGGCAGAGCCTCCGGATAGACGTCGTCTCGGATGTCGTCTGCCCTTGGTGCTTTCTCGGCCAGAAGCGCCTCGACCAGGCAATCGCGGCATCGCCCGACGTGGACATCGCGGTGAGCTGGCGGCCATTCCAGCTTGACCCCACGATCCCGCCGGAAGGGATGGACCGCGCCGCCTACATGCGCGCCAAGTTCGGCGACGGCGACCGCCTGCGCGACGCGCATGCCCGCCTCGAGGCGCTCGGCCAAGCGGTCGGCATCGACTACCATTTCGACGCGATCAAGGTGTCGCCCAATACGCTCGACGCCCATCGGGTAATCCGCTGGGCGGGTGCGGCCGGTCCCGAGGTCCAGAACAAGCTCGTCAGGAACCTCTTCCGGCTCTATTTCGAGCAAGGCGTGAATATCGGCGACCATTCCGCGCTGGCCGATGCCGCAGGCGAGGCCGGGATGGACAGGGCGGTTGTGGAAAGCCTGCTGGCCAGCGATGCCGACCGTGACGCCGTGGCCGAGGAAGCCGCAACCGCCTCGCGCATGGGCGTCACCGGGGTGCCCTGCTTCCTGTTCGAAGGCAAATACGCCGTCATGGGCGCGCAGGACGTCGAGACGCTCGTCGATGCGATCAAACAGATCGCCTCGGCAAAGGCGAAGGGCGAGTTGGCCTAAAGACCGGGCTCTGGCGCGCCATTCTCCGCAGCGATGGCGGTGAGGATCGCCATTGCTTCGGTCGCCCTATCGGCCCGCACAAAGAGATGGTCGTGGAAATAGCCCGACACCGGGTTCACGCCCATGCCGGCGGCGGCCAGCCGCCCGGTGATCGCAGCAAGGAAGCCAACCGCATCGAGCGCGGAATGCACGTTCAGCGTGATCATGCGGCACCGAAAGGTGGAGGACAGGCCGGCGGCATTCGCCTCGTCCTCAAGTAGGATCAGCGTCTCGCCTTCACGTTCGCGAAAGATCATGACCGGGTTGCTGCCAGCCGGACGTGTCGCGCCGGGTGGGAGCGTCGCGAACACATAAACGCCTGCCGACAGATCCGGCGACATCGAACCGAGCAGTCTTTTCAGGTCGGTCTCGCCGCGCATCGTTCAGGCCTTCGCGGCCATGCGGGCAAGCTGGGTCATCACCACAGCCGAACCTGCCAGGCGCTTTTCCGCGGTCGGCCAGTCGCGCATGAAGACGATGCTTTGGTCCGGCCTGATCTTGGCCAGCGAACCCTGCTCGCCGATGTAGCGCACGAGGCCGGCCGGGTCCGAAAACTGCTTGTTGCGGAAGTGGATGACGACGCCCTTCGGTCCCGCGTCCAGCTTCTCGACGTTGGCCTGGCGGCAAAGCGCCTTGATGAAGACGATCTTCAACAGATGTTGCACCTCGTCCGGCAGCGGGCCGAAGCGATCGATCATCTCGGCGGCAAAGGCGTCGATCTCCTCGGTCGTCTCCAGGTCGCCGAGGCGGCGATAGAGCGCAAGGCGAAGCTGCAGGTCGGGAACATAGCTTTCCGGGATCATGACGGCGGTGCCGACAGTGATCTGCGGCGACCAGCCGCCGTCTGTCGGCTCGCCGGTGTCGCGGATCTCGGCGACCGCTTCCTCCAACATCTGCTGGTAGAGTTCGAAGCCGACCTCCTTGATGTGGCCGGACTGTTCCTCTCCAAGCAGGTTGCCGGCGCCACGGATGTCGAGGTCGTGGCTGGCGAGCTGGAAACCGGCGCCAAGCGTGTCAAGCGACTGCAATACCTTGAGGCGGCGGTCGGCGGTGTCGGTCAGCTTGCGGTTGGCCGGCAGTGTGAAAAGCGCATAGGCGCGCAGCTTGGAGCGCCCTACCCGTCCGCGCAACTGATAGAGCTGGGCCAGCCCGAACATGTCGGCGCGATGGACGATGAGTGTGTTTGCGGTCGGGATGTCGAGGCCGGATTCGACGATGGTCGTCGACAGAAGCACGTCGTACTGGCCGTCGTAGAAGGCATTCATGATGTCGTCGAGTTCGCCGGGGGGCATCTGACCGTGCGCGGTGCCGACCTTGAGCTCCGGCACGGAGGCATGCAGGAACTCCTGGATTTCGGCGAGATCGGAGATGCGCGGCACGACGTAAAAGCTCTGGCCGCCGCGATAGCGCTCGCGCAAGAGCGTCTCGCGGATGACCAGCGGATCGAAGGGCGAGATGAAGGTGCGCACCGCCATGCGGTCGACCGGCGGCGTGGCGATGAGCGACAGTTCGCGCACGCCGGTGAGCGCCAGTTGCAGCGTTCGCGGGATCGGCGTGGCCGACAGCGTCAGCACATGCACGTCGCTTTTCAGCTCCTTCAACCGCTCCTTGTGCCTGACGCCAAAGTGCTGCTCCTCGTCGATGATCAGGAGGCCGAGGCTCTTGAACGAGATAGCGCTGCCAAGCAGCGCGTGCGTGCCGACGACGATGTCGACCGTCCCGTCGGCGATGCCCTTCTTGGTTTCGGCAAGATCTTTTGCGCCAACCAGACGCGAAGCCTGCCGCACGGTGATCGGCAAACCGGCGAAACGCTGCGAAAACGTCTTGAAGTGCTGCCGGGCAAGCAGCGTGGTGGGCACCACGACGGCGACCTGCACGCCTTCCATCGCGGCGACGAATGCCGCGCGCAGGGCAACCTCCGTCTTGCCGAAACCGACGTCGCCGCAGATCAGGCGGTCCATCGGCCGCCCGGCCGACAGATCGTCGAGCACGGAGTCGATGGCCGTTTGCTGGTCGTCGGTCTCCTCATAGGGGAAGCGTGCGGAAAACTCGCCGTAGAGGCCTTCGGGCGGCGTGAAGGCGCGCGCCGCGCGCATCTTGCGCTCGGCGGCGATGCGGATCAGCCCGCCCGCCATCTCAAGCAGGCGCTTCTTGAGCTTCGCCTTGCGCGACTGCCAGGCTCCACCGCCGAGCCTGTCGAGCTGCGCTTCGGCCGAATCCGACCCATAGCGCGACAGAAGCTCGATGTTCTCGACCGGCAGATAGAGCCGCCCGTCGCTGGCATAGTGGATCTCCAGGCAGTCGTGTGGAGCGCCGGCGGCCTCGATGGTCTTCAGCCCGATGAACCGTCCGATGCCATGGTCGGCGTGGACAACTATGTCGCCGGCCGACAGCGATGCCGCCTCGGCGATGAAGTCGGAGGCCTTCTTGCGCTTCTTCGACCGACGCACCAGGCGGTCGCCGAGGATGTCCTGCTCGGCAACGACGGCCAATCGATCGGTTTCGAAGCCGGATTCCAGCGGCAGCACGGCGGCGCCCGCCTGCCCCGGCTCCAGCTTTGCGACATCGGCCAGCGTGGCGACCGGCTTGACGTTGCCAAGGTGGTGCTCCGCCAGAATCTGGGACAGGCGATCGAGCGAGCCTTCGGTCCAGCCCGCGACGACGACGCGGCGGCCTGCCGCCCGCATCGCCGATATGTGCTTGACGGCGGCGTCGAAGACGTTCGCGTTGGGGTCGGCGCGCTCCTCGGCGAAGCTGTTGCCCGAGCAGGACCCTGCGTGCAGCACCGTGCGCGGGCCTGCATCGGGCGTGTCGAAGGGCGTGAACTCAACGGCGAGGTGGTCGGGGAGCGCGGCGGCGACATCATCCGGGGACAGGTAGATCAAGCCCGGCGGCGTCGGCTTGTAGGGCACGGCGTCCTTGAGCGCGGAGCCCGCCTGCTGCCGCCGCGCCTCGTAGTAGTCGAGGATGAGCTTGTGGCGCTCGTGGATCGCCTCATGCGCCAGGTGGTCGAAGATCACAGGCGCGGTGGGCAGATAGTCGAACAACGTGTCCAGTCGCTCGTAGTAGAACGGAAGCCAATGCTCCATGCCGGCGAAGCGCCGGCCCTCGCTGATCGCAGCGTAGAGGCCGTCGTCGCGGGATGGAGCGCCAAAAGTCTCGATGTAGTTCCGGCGGAAGCGGCTGATCGTCTCCTGTGTCAGCGTGACCTCGGTCATCGACTGCAACGATACCGCGTTGCGCGTGCCGGTGGTGCGCTGGGTCGCGACTTCGAAGGCGCGGATCGTCTCCAGCGTATCGCCAAAGAAGTCGAGCCGCAGCGCCTCCTCCGCGCCGGGTGCGTAAAGGTCGAGAATCCCTCCGCGCACCGCGAACTCGCCGACGTCTCGCACGGTCGGCACGCGCTCGAAGCCGGACTTCTCCAGCCGGGCGATCAACTCGTTCATGTTGACGTTGCTGCCCGGCCTGGCATGGAAGGCCTGGGCTTCGATCACTTCGGCAGGCGGGATGCGCTGCAGGAGCGCATTGGCCGTGGTGAGGACGATCGCGCGATGCGGCGACTTGCGCAGCGCCGCCATGGCGGACAGGGCTGCGAGCCGTCTCGATGCGGCATCTGCTCCGGGCGAGACACGATCGTAGGGCAGGCAGTCCCACGCGGGAAATTCAAGCACGGGCAGTTCAGGCGCCACGAACGCAAGAGCCTCGACTATTGCAGGAAGGCGCTGGCCGTCGCGCGCCACGAACAGGACAGGGCCATCCGGAGCCGCCTCTGCCGCGACCGACGCCAACGCGAAGGCCTCGAAGCCATCGGCAACGCCATCGACGATAAATTGGCCGGTTCTGCCTTTGGGCAGGCCGATTTTTTCCAGAAGGCTCATGAATTCATACTTCAGGTGACCCGCGAGGCCACGATCCTGTTCAGCAAGGGCGTGTCGAATATGGCGGGAGCAGGCGTTGTGCCCGTCACCCATGACAGGATGTCCGCGTCCTGCACTTCGAGCAGATGCTCATATTGGTCCATTTCGGCATCGGTCAAGGTGGCGATTTCGCGGTCGGCAAATCCGCCCAGGATCAAATCCATCTCGCGAATGCCGCGGTGCCACGAGCGGAACAGCAGCTTGCGCCGCCGCTGATCCAATCCCTCGCTCGACCGCGCCGTGCCGCTCATCGCAATTCCCCGTGCGCGGCGCATATAGCGTGGATGACGGGCGGTGTCATGCTTGCAACGGGGCGCGCGGCGTCTAACATCGGCCGCGTGGCGATCCTTGCTGACAACACCCTCCTCTATCCTGGCGGACATCTCCCCCAAAAGGCGGGAGATCGGCCGTCATGAGACCCTCCCTCCTCGACCCGCTGTTCGCGCCGATCACCTCGCTGGAGGGTGTTGGGCCGAAGGTGGCCGCGCTTATTGAAAAGGTGGTGCCCGCGGACCTCGGCGACCGTTCTGCCCGGGTCGGGGACCTGCTGTTCACGCTGCCGCATTCGGTCATCGACCGGCGCAACCGGCCGGGCATCGCAGGCGCGGCGGAGGGCGCGATCGTGACGCTTGAACTGAGGATCGACCGCCACCAGCCGCCGCCGCGCGGCAACCGGTCGGTGCCCTACCGGGTCTATGCGCATGACGATACCGGAGAAATCGCGCTGACCTTCTTCAGGGCGCACGCTGCCTATCTTGAGAAGGCGATGCCGGTGGGCGAGCATGTCGTGGTGTCGGGCCGGATGGAATGGTTCAACGGCCGTCCCACCATGGTGCACCCCGACCACATTGCTCCATTGGGTGGCGATGACGCCCTGCCGATGGTCGAGCCGGTCTATCCGTTGACATCCGGCCTGTCGGGAAAAGTACTCAGACGAACCATCGGCCAAGCGCTGGCGCGGCTCCCCGCCCTGCCCGACTGGCTTGATCCGGCGGTGGTCAAGAAGCAGAGCTTCCCGCCCTTCGCGGCCGCACTTCATCGACTGCACGATCCAGCCGATCCGATCGACATTTCGCCCGAAGGCGCTGCATGGCGCAGGCTTGCCTATGACGAATTCCTGGCCGGGCAACTCTCGCTGGCGCTCACGCGGGCGAACATCCGCAGGCTTTCGGGGCGGCCGCTGACAGGCGAAGGCAGGATCGAAGCCAAGGTCCGCAAGGTGCTGCCCTATTCGCTGACCGGCTCGCAGGAATTCGCGCTCGCCGAGATCATGGCCGACCTGGCCGAACCGGAACGCATGCTGCGCCTGCTGCAGGGTGACGTCGGTTCCGGCAAGACGGTAGTAGCGCTGCTCGCAATGGCCCGCGCGGTCGAGGCCGGCGGCCAGGCGGCGCTGATGGCGCCCACCGAGATCCTGGCCCGCCAGCATCTGGCGACGATCACGCCGCTTGCCGAGCGCGCCGGGCTGAAGGTAGCCATCCTGACCGGCCGGGAAAAAGGCCGCGAGCGCACCGCCACCCTGGCCGGGCTGGAAAACGGGTCGATCGACATCGTGGTCGGCACCCATGCGCTGTTCCAGGAGCATGTCACGTTCCGCGACCTGGTCTTTGTCGTGGTGGACGAGCAGCACCGCTTCGGCGTGCACCAAAGGCTCGCGATCAACTCCAAGGGCGACGCACCCGACATGCTGGTGATGACCGCAACGCCGATCCCCCGCACGCTTGTGCTGACGGCATTCGGCGACATGGACGTCTCGCGCCTGACCGAAAAGCCCGCAGGCCGCCGGCCCATCAAGACGGTTACGCTGCCGCTCGAGCGTCTCGACGACCTGATCGGGCGTATCGGAGACGCGGTCGCGGACGGCCAGAAGGTCTACTGGATCTGCCCGCTCGTGGAAGAGTCCGAGGAAATCAAGGTGATGTCGGCCGAGGATCGCTTCGCCACGCTCAAGCAGGAGTTCGGCGAACTGGTCGGGCTTGTCCACGGACGCATGAAGGGCGCCGAGAAGGACGAGGCGATGCGCGCCTTCAAGGAAGGCGAGACGAAGATTCTCGTCGCGACCACCGTCATCGAGGTCGGAGTCGACGTGCCGGACGCGACGATCATGGTGATCGAGCACGCCGAGCGTTTCGGACTGGCGCAGCTTCACCAGTTGCGTGGGCGTGTGGGGCGCGGCTCGAAGCCGTCCTCCTGCGTGCTGCTCTACAAGGACCCGCTCGGGGAGACGGCCAAGAAACGGCTGTCGGTCATGCGCGAAACCGAGGACGGCTTTCTCATCTCCGAGGAAGACCTGAAACTGCGCGGCGAAGGCGAACTTTTGGGGACAAAACAGTCTGGAACGCCCGGTTTCCAGGTGGCGCGCATCGAATTTCACAGCGATCTGCTGGAGGTCGCCCGCGACGACGCGCGGCTCATCCTGTCACGCGACCCCGACCTGCGGACGGAGCGCGGCCAGGCGCTGCGCGTGCTGCTTTACCTGTTCGGGCGCGACGAGGCCGTGAGGCTGTTAAGGGCTGGGTGATGGGGTCCGGGAGATGGGCGGCCGCCTCACCTGAAATCGAGGTTTGAGACCTTTTCGATGGTCGGATTGGCCAAACCGACATCGATCGGCGCTCCGTCCTTCGATACGACTTTGCGCTTGTATTCCGGCGCGACGAGCCCAGCCGACACAATCAGCTTGGCTCCGTCCTCGATGGACATGTCGAGCATGACGATGTCCGAGCGGTAGACATACATCAGGAAACCGGTGGTCGGGTTTGGCGTGCAGGGCATAAAGACGCCGACAAGCGGATCGCCTTCCCTGTCCAGCCTGGCGTTGATCTCGCTCTCCTTTTCGCCCGGAACGAACACCAGCGACCACACGTCCTTGCGCGGATATTCTACGAGGCCGACTTGCCGGAACGTGTCGTTCTTGTTGGACAGCACCGTCTCGAAGATCTGCTTGAGCGCCTTGTAGACGCCGCGAACCAGCGGCATTCGGGTCAGCAGATGCTCGCCGAAACGGACGATCGAACGACCGACGAAATTCGCCGTCAGGAAGCCGATCATCGTGATGATGAACACGGCGACGAGCAGACCGAAACCCGGCAGGGCGAACGGCAGATAGGTGTCGGGGCTGTAGGCGGCCGGTATGTAGGGCTTCACCCAGGAATCGATCCACCCGATGAACGACCAGACGATGTAGACCGTAATCGCCAAGGGGGCGGCCACGATGAAGCCGGTCAGGAAATAGTTCCTGAGCCTGGTCATGCCGGAAATGACGCCTGGAGAATCGGACATTGGCTACCGCGGTTCCTAGCACCGCAAGATAGGGTAGCTGCAGCGACTTTCAAACAGCGAAGTTAGGATTACTCCACGGTCACCGATTTCGCGAGGTTGCGCGGCTGATCGACGTCGGTGCCCATGAACACGGCAGTATAGTAGGCGAGCATCTGGATCGGCAGCGCGTAGACGATCGGCGCGATGAATTCGGGCACGTCCGGCAGCACGATGGTCTCGAGCGTCTTCACCGTCGAGTGTGCGGCCCCCTTCTGGTCGGTGATCAGAATGATCTTGCCGCCGCGCGCCGCCACCTCCTGCATGTTGGACACGGTCTTTTCGAAGATGCGATCGTGCGGCGCGATGACAATGACCGGCATCTTCTCGTCGATCAGCGCTATGGGGCCGTGCTTCAGTTCGCCCGCCGCATAACCTTCGGCGTGAATGTAGCTGATTTCCTTGAGTTTTAGAGCGCCTTCCATGGCCAGCGGGTAGTTCGTGTCGCGGCCCAGGTAGAGCACGTTCTTGTAGTGCGAAAGTTCGCGGGAAACCTGTTCGATCAGTCCCTCGAGCTTTAGAACTTGCGTGGCGAAGCGCGGCACTTCGGAAAGACTGCGCACCATCGCTCGCTCCTCGTCGGGGCCAATCGTGCCGCGAGCGCTGGCCGCGCGCACCACGAGCGATGCAAGCACGGAAAGCTGGCAGGTGAAGGCTTTCGTCGATGCGACGCCGATCTCGGGCCCCGCAAGTGTCGGCAAGACGATGTCGGATTCGCGCGCAATGGTCGACTCGCGCACATTGACGATCGCCCCGATCGGAATGCCTGCCTTGCGGCAATAGCGCAGCGACGCCAGCGTGTCGGCCGTCTCGCCGGACTGCGAGACGAAGAACGCCGCGCTGTTCCTGGAGATCGGCATCTCGCGGTAGCGGAACTCCGAGGCGATATCGATGTCGACCGGAAGCCGCGCATAGCGCTCGAACCAGTATTTGCTGATCAGGCCAGCCAGATAGGCGGTGCCGCAGGCCGAAATCGCGATGCGGTCGAGCTTGGCAAAGTCGAACGGCAGGTCGAACGGCTTGGCGACGCCTTTCGTGAAGTCGAGATAGTGAGCGAGCGTGTGGCCGATGACCTCCGGCTGCTCGTGGATCTCCTTCTCCATGAAATGCCGGCGGTTGCCCTTGTCGACCATGAAGGACGTGCTGAGCGATTGCTGGCGCTTCCGCTCTACCTCGCCGCCGTCCATGTCGAAGATCTGGATCGAGTTGCGACGCACGACGACCCAGTCGCCATCCTCGAGATACGTGATCGAGTTGGTGAAGGGAGCGAGCGCGATGGCGTCGGAGCCGAGGAACATTTCCCCCTCGCCGTGGCCGACCGCCAGCGGTGGGCCGTTCCGCGCGCCGACAATCAGGTCCTCGTCGCCCTTGAACATGATGGCGAGCGCGAAGGCGCCCTGCAGCCGCTTCAGCGCATTGTGCGCGGCGGCTACGGGCTCGACGCCCTTCGCAAGCTCCCGTGCAATAAGGTGGGCGACAACCTCGGTATCGGTCTGGGACGTGAATTCGTAGCCGTCGCGCCGGAGTTCGTCGCGCAGTTCCGCGAAGTTTTCGATGATGCCGTTGTGGACGACCGCAACGCCATTTGAGAAATGCGGATGTGCATTCGTTTCGTTGGGCACTCCATGGGTGGCCCAGCGTGTGTGGCCGATGCCGATCGTGCCGCCGAGCGGTTCGTCCTTAAGCCTGCGTTCGAGATTGACCAGCTTGCCTTCGGCGCGGCGGCGGCCAAGTTCGCCATGCTCGACGGTCGCGACGCCCGCGGAGTCGTAGCCGCGGTACTCCAGGCGCTTCAGCGCATCGACGATGAGCGGCGCGACTGGCGACTGGCCGACTATTGCAACGATACCGCACATGAACTTGCCCCGAATCCAGCCCGCTGCTCCCGATGGCTATCTACGGAGCAGCGCGGCCCAGCGGAACTCAATTTGCATTTCGTTCCATTTCAGGCGCTCTCATCGCATGTCGCGACTGAATACCCCGTTACTGGAACCATTCACTTCTTGCGTGTTTTCGCTGCCTCGGCAAAGCGTTCGCGCAATTCCTTGCCCTTGCCCGGCAGGTTCTTCTGGCGGGCACGGCCAAAGGCGAGAGCGTCGGCCTCCACGTCCTCGGTGATCACGCTGCCGGCCGCGACATTGGCCCGGTCGCCGACCTTCACGGGCGCGATTAGCGAGGAATTCGATCCGATAAAGGCGCCCTGCCCGACTTCGGTCAAGTGCTTGCCGTAGCCGTCGTAGTTCACGGTGATCGTGCCGGCGCCGATGTTGGCCTCCGCGCCGATCACCGCGTCGCCGATGTAGGTCAGATGGCTGACCTTCGCGCCCTCGCCGATCGACGCCTTTTTGACCTCGACGAAATTGCCGACCTTTGCTTTCTTGTGGAGATCGGCGCCGGGCCTCAGCCGCGCGAACGGGCCGACCTCGGCGCCGGTGGCGACGGACGCGCCTTCGAGATGGCTGAATGCGTGGATGGTCACGCCGCCCGCGATCTTCACGCCGGGGCCGAACCAGACGTTCGGCTCGACCAGCGTATCCTGGCCGATCTCGGTGTCATGCGAGAAATGCACTGTTTCGGGCGCAATCAGGGTCACGCCGGAAAGCATGGCCTCGCGGCGGCGGCGTCGCTGCCAGATCGCCTCGGCTTCCGCAAGTTCGGCGCGGGTGTTGATGCCGAGAACGCTTTCGGCGCTCGCCTCGGTCGCCGTCACATCAAGCCCAGCTTTCGCTGCGATCTCGACGATGTCGGTGAGATAATATTCGCCCTTGGCGTTTTCGTTGCCGACCTGGTCGAGCAGCGCGAGCGCATGTTTTCCGGCAATAGCCATCAGCCCGCCGTTGCAGAAGCCGATCTTCTTCTCGGCCTCGGAGGCGTCCTTTTCCTCGCGGATCGCGACCAGCCTGCCGTCCCTTTCGATGAGGCGTCCGTACCCTGCGGGTACCGGGGGGCGAAAGCCAACCACCACCACCGCCGCACCATCGGCGAGCTTTTGGCGGGCGGCCAGAAGAGGGCCTGCCTCGATCAGCGGCGTATCACCGAACATGACGAGGATGTCGTCATGGCCGCGTGCAATCGCATCGCGGGCGGACAACACGGCATGGCCGGTGCCAAGGCGCTTTTCCTGCACGAAGATCTCCGGCGCAGGATCGAAGCGGGCCGCGGCCTTGCGAACTTCATCCGCGCCGTGCCCGACGACCAGCGCGACCGCGCCGCCTCCAACCTGCTTGGCCGCCGCAGCCACATGCGCGACCATCGGCAACCCTGCGATCTCGTGCAGGACCTTGGACTTCGCGCTTTTCATCCGCGTGCCCTCGCCGGCGGCGAGGATTATCGACAGGCAGCTTCTCTGGATCATGGCTAAAAACCGTTCGGCGGGGAATCGGGTCCGCTCGATATAGCGCAACGCGCCCATCCTGCGCCAATGCGGATAAAATGGGGTGAGGCGGAAGAGCAACTGATCCAGGCTCGGCGGGTCACGAGACTCGGCGCTGAACGCTAACCCAGCTTCGCCAGCCCCGGAAAGGTTTCCAGCAGCCAGTAGGCGGCGGTCTGGACGCCGCCGGTGAGGAACAGGACGCCAGCGATGACCAGCAACCCGCCAATGACTTTTTCGACACGGCCCAGATGAACCCGGAACTTCTGCAGGAAGCGCATGAACGCGCCGGAGAAAAGTGCCGCGATCAGAAAAGGTATGCCCAGCCCAAGCGAATAGGCGGCTAGCAACAGGGCGCCCTCGCCCACCGTCTCGCGGCCGCCTGCAAGCGTCAGGATAGGGCCGAGAACCGGGCCGATGCAGGGTGTCCAGCCGAAGGCGAAGGCGAGCCCCATCAGATAGGCGGCAACAGCGCTTGCCGGCCTTCCTTGGGACTGGAAGCGGGCTTCCCGCGACAGCAGCGGGATGCGCAGGATTCCGAGAAAATTTAGGCCCATCAGGATGATGAGCACGCCGGCGGCCATCGCCAGCGGCTCCTGCCAGACGCGCAACAGCCGCCCGATGGTCGAAGCTCCTGCCCCGAGCGCCACGAAGACCGTCGAGAAGCCGAGCACGAAGGCAAACGACGAGAACAGCAGCGCCGTGCGTGCTCCCGACTTCACCGTATCCGCGGCGTTCGCCCGGAATTCGTCGACCGAAACGCCTGCCATATAGCAGAGATACGGCGGCACCAGCGGCAGGACGCAGGGCGACAGGAAGGACAGCGCGCCCGCCCCAATTGCGCTCACATAGCCGACATCAAGCGCCATCGTTGGCCGCTCCATTGATCGCGCTGAGCTTATAGGCAGGCGTCAGCCGGCACTCCAGTCACGACTGCGTGGCATGTGGTCGCTTGTGGCAAACCCGTCCTAAAGCGCCTTGACCGAAACCTCTTGCGGCTCTTCGATCTTGAGCGGGTTGCGCAGCGGCAGGCCGAAATCCGGCGCCGAAATCTCGAAGACATCGCCGGCCATGGTGCTGATACCATCAGCAAACGAGAGCGTCGCGGTGCCGAACATGTGGATGTGGACATCGCCCGGCTGGCGGAAGACCGTGTACTTGAAGTGGTGATGCTCGAGATTTCCGATGGTGTGCGACATGTTGGTCTCGCCCGACAGGAACGGCTTTTCCCAGAGCGGAGCACCATCGCGCAGGATCTTCGAGACGCCGCGAATGTCCGCCGGCAGGTCGCCGACCAGTATTTCCGGACCGTAGGAGGCATTGCGCAGCTTGGAATGCGCCAGATAGAGATAGTTCACGCGCTCGGTGACATGGTCCGAAAACTCGTTCGATAGCGCGAACCCGACGCGGAACGGCGTGCCATCGTCGCCGATGACATAGATACCGGCAATCTCGGGCTCCTCGCCGCCGTCCTTGGCGAAGGCTGGCGACAGGAGCGGCGCGCCGGGCGCAACGGCCATTGTGCCGTTGCCCTTGTAGAACCACTCCGGCTGAACGCCGGTTTCGCCTGCCGTTGGCTTACCGTTATCCAGGCCCATGCGGAACATCTTCATGGAGTCCGTCAGCGTCTCCTCGCCATCCGCCGCGAGCTTCTTGTGCATCGCGTCGCGGGTCGAGGCTGAGCCGAGATGGGTCAGCCCTGTGCCCGTCAGATGCAAATGCGCCGGATCGGGATGGTTGATCGGCGAGATCAGACGCCCCTGGCGGTATGCTGCATCGAGATCGACCGTTTTGCGAAACCCCTTGCGTTCGATCAGGGCGGCAAGTCCGGAGCCGCTGCGGGCGGCCTCGAGAGACAGCGAATAGACGCTCTTCGCGCCATTGACGACCCGTGTCGCGCCGTTCGTTCGCGCCACGACCTGGATCATGTCCGAGCCGTCGACAATCTGGGAAATCAACATTCCAACTCTCCTCAACTGCGGCGCACATCCCCGCGCACGTCACGCTGCTTCAGCGCGAATTTCGCTGTTTCGTGACCCTGCTAGGCCTTGTTCTTGTTGTAGACGTCGAAGACGACCGCCCCGAGCAAAACCAGACCCTTGATGACCTGCTGCCAGTCGATGTTCACGCCCATGATGGACATGCCGTTGTTCATCACGCCCATGATGAACGCGCCGATGACCGCTCCCGCCACCTGTCCGACGCCACCGGCCATGGACGCGCCGCCGATGAAAACAGCGGCGATGACATCGAGTTCGAAGCCAAGGCCAGCCTTGGGCGTCGCGGTGTTAAGGCGAGCCGCGAAGATCAGCCCGGCGAGCGCCGCCAGCACGCCCATGTTGATGAATACGAGGAAAGTCAGCCGCTCGGTCTTGATACCAGACAGCGCCGCCGCCTTGACGTTGCCGCCCATGGCGTAGATGCGCCGCCCGATGGTCATGCGCTTGGTGACGAACACGAAAAGCGCGATCAGCACGCCCATCACGATAAGCACGTTGGGCAAGCCCTTGTAGGAAGCCATCATGTAGATGAGGAACAGGATCATCGCCGAAATGACCAGGTTCTTCGTCACGAACAGGCCGAAGGGCTCAGCAGCATAACCGTGGCTTTCACGGGCGCTGCGGCTGCGCAGCGCGAACCACAGCATCGCTGCGACGATGACGACACCGATCAAAAGCGTCGTCGCGTGAAGCGGCGTTCCAAACAGGGTGATGGGCCCTATGAAGTCCGGAATGAAGCCGGCTGACAGCAACTGGAATTCGCGCGGAAACGGTCCGACCGACATGCCGCCCAGCAGCCAAAGCGCCAGGCCCTTGAAAACGAGCATGCCGGCGAGCGTGACGATGAAGGACGGGATCTTCATGTAGGCGATCCAGTAGCCCTGGCTCGCGCCGATCAGCCCGCCCACGACCAGGCAGCAAAACCCGGTCAGCAGGGGGTCTATCTTGTATTGGACCATCATGACGGCAGCGACCGCGCCCACAAAGCCCGAAACCGAGCCGACCGAAAGGTCGATGTGGCCGCCGACGATCACCAGCAGCATGCCGAGCGCCATAATGATGATGTAGGAATTCTGCAGCACAAGGTTGGTGAGGTTGACCGGCTTGAATAGAACGCCGCCGGTCTGCCACTGAAAAAACAGCATGATCGCGATGAGGGCCAGCACCAGCCCGTATTCGCGAAGGTTCTGCTTGAATGCCGATTGCGCGTCGGCCCCGGCTGCGGTCGGCGCGGTTCCTGCGGTTTGCGTGCTCATGATGCCGCCCTTATCTCTTGTTCTTCGGTCCCGGCCTTGGCCTCGCCGCGCACGATCATGCGCATGATCTTCTCCTGGCTTGCCTCGTTTGACGGCATCTCGCCGACGATCCGGCCTTCGTTCATGACATAGATGCGGTCGCAAACGCCAAGCAGTTCGGGCATCTCGGAGGATATCATCAGGATCGCCTTGCCCTGTTCCGCCAGCTTGTTGATGATTGTGTAGATCTCATATTTGGCGCCGACATCGATGCCGCGCGTGGGTTCGTCGAGGATGAGTACGTCGGGATCCGCGAAGAGCCACTTCGACAATACCACCTTCTGCTGGTTGCCGCCGGAAAGGTTGCCCGTCACCTGGTAAACGCTGGAGGAACGAATGTTCGTCTGCCTGCGATAATCGTTGGCGATGTTGAGTTCGCGGATGTCGTCGATCACGCCCGCTGTGGACACGCCCTTCAGGTTGGCGGCGGTGACGTTGTGCTTGATGTGGTCGATCAGATTGAGGCCATAGGTCTTGCGGTCTTCGGTCGCATAGGCGAGGCCGCGCTTCACCGCCTTGCCGACGGTCGACACATCCGCAGGCTTGCCGTGCAAGAGCACCTCGCCGCTGATGCCGACGCCCCAGGCGCGGCCAAAGACGCTCATTGCGAACTCGGTGCGGCCGGAGCCCATCAATCCCGCGATTCCAACAACTTCGCCGCGGCGAACGTTGACGTCGACGTTCCTGATGACGACGCGATCCGGGTGAATGGGATGATGAACGACCCAGTTGCGAACCTCGAATACGGTCTCGCCGATCTTAGGTGCGCGCGTTGGAAAGCGGTCCTCCAGCGGGCGGCCCACCATCGACGTTATGATGCGGTCTTCGCTGATCTGTTCCTTCTCCATCGTCTCGATGGTGCGTCCGTCACGCAGCACGGTGATGCGGTCCGCTACCTTCCCGACCTCGTTCAGCTTGTGCGAGATGAGGATCGAGGCAATCCCATGCTCGCGGAATTCGGTGAGCAGATGAAGGAGCGCGTCGCTGTCCTTTTCCGAAAGCGATGCCGTCGGCTCGTCAAGGATCAGCAGCTTCACTTCCTTGGCGAGCGCCTTGGCGATCTCGACCAGCTGTTGCTTGCCGACACCGATATTTGTGATCAACGTGTCGGGATCCTCGTCGAGCCCGACCTTGCGCAAGAGCTCCTTGGCCCGGCGGCGTGACTGGTTCCAGTCGATCACGCCAAGCCTGGCCTGTTCGTTGCCAAGAAAGATGTTCTCGGCGATCGACAGAAGGGGCACCAGTGCGAGTTCCTGGTGGATGATTACTATTCCCCGCCGTTCAGACTCGTGAATGCCTGAGAATCGGCATTCCTTGCCAAGAAAATAGATCGTTCCCTCATATGTGCCGTGGGGATAGACACCCGACAGGACCTTCATAAGGGTCGACTTGCCGGCGCCATTTTCGCCCACCACGGCGTGGATTTCTCCGGCACGCACGGTGAGATTGACGTCCTGCAGCGCCTTGACGCCGGGAAACGTCTTCGTGATGCCGCGCATCTCAAGAATGGTATCGTGCATGTCTTCGCAGTCACTGCTTCAAAACGGCGGTGAAGGATAGTGCATTCGCCCGCGTGGGCCAACGCCGCGACGACCGAACGGTTTCCGCGGCGGCGTGCGCCGCGGAAACCTGTTCGACCCAGTCCAGCCTGCTTACTGGAGATCTTCGGCCTTGATGTAGCCCGAGCCCACCACGAGTTCCTCGTAGTTGGTCTTGTCGACTGAGTATGGCGTCAGCAGGTAGGACGGAACCACCTTCACGCCGTTGTTGTAGGTCTTCTCGTCGTTGATCTCGGGCGTGCCGCCAGACAGCACCGCATCAACCAGGTTAGCGGTGACCTTGGCCAGTTCGCGTGTGTCCTTGAACACGGTCGAATACTGTTCACCGGCGATGATGCCCTTGACCGAAGGCGTCTCGGCGTCCTGGCCGGTTACGATCGGCCATGACTGGTCAGCCGAGCCGTAGCCCACGCCCCGCAGCGACGAGATGATGCCGCGCGACAGTCCGTCATAAGGAGCAAGCACGCCATCGACACGGCTGCCGTCCGAATAGTTGGCCGACAGGACGTTGTCCATGCGAGCCTGGGCGACCGCGCCATCCCAGCGCAGCGTGCCGACCTTTTCCATGCCCATCTGGCCCGACTTGATGACGATGTCGCCGCTGTCGATCATCGGCTGCAACACCGACATTGCGCCGTCGTAGAAGAAGAAGGCGTTGTTGTCGTCCGGCGAACCGCCGAAGAGTTCGACGTTCCAAGGCTTGGTGTTAGGGAAGCGCTCTTTGAGACCCGCGACGAGCGATTCAGCCTGCAGGACGCCAACCTTGAAGTTGTCGAAGGTGGTGTAGTAGTCGACGTTGCCGCTGTCGCGGATGAGGCGGTCGTAGGCGACAACCTTGATGCCCTGGTCGGCGGCCTGCTGAAGGACGGCCGACAGCGTGGTGCCGTCGATCGACGCGATGATCAGAGCCTTCGAACCCTTGGTGACCATATTCTCGATCTGGGCGAGCTGGTTGGGGATGTCATCTTCTGCGTATTGGAGGTCGACCGTGTAGCCCTTGGCTTCAAGTGCCGCCTTCAGTTCGTTGCCGTCGCTGATCCAGCGCAGCGAGGACTTGGTCGGCATGGCGATGCCAACGGCGCCCTTGTCCTGCGCATAGGCGCCGTAGGTCGTGGTTGCGAGGCCGAGCGCAAGAGCGCCGACCAATGCCTTGATGATTTTCACTGTGTTTCTCCCTTGGTGATGAACGCAATGCGGGTCGGAACACACCGCCCGCAATTTTTTCCCGCCGCAGCACGCGGTCGGTATTTGTAAAGCTTGTCCTCCCTGGCCGGACAGTCCGATCCCTGAGATCGCAAAGCGAGTTCGGGGGCCGTGACGGTCGGCAGGCGCGAAACTGGCCTCAATCGATATAACTGTCAAATACAATTGTTGGTGGATGCCATGCCGTTTTCGTTATATCAAAACTCAAAGCCGATGGGGAAAACCATGGAAACGCGCAGCAACGACGACCCGCGGTTGGAGGACGAAACAGACGCGCTGTTCAACAGCGGACTTAAGCTGACGCACATGCGCATGATTGTCGCGATCCAGGATACCGGGCAGATCAGCGCGGCCGCCCATATCCTGAACGTGTCGCAGCCGGCGGCGTCGCGCATGATCGGCGACATGGAAGACCTTCTGGGCGTTCCGCTGTGCAGGCGGCTGCCGCGCGGCGTTGAACTCACATCATTTGGCGAAGCGCTCGCGCGACGAGCCCGCACGATGCTGCTCGAACTGCGCGGCATCGACCGCGAGATCGCCGACCTGAAGTCCGGACGGGGCGGCACCGTCTTCATGGGCTCGGTGACCGCACCGTCCATCGGACTGGCGGTTCCCGCGATACGCCGCATCCGTAAGAACTTTCCCCTGATCGAGATCAGCCTGCAGGTCGACACCAGCGCAGTGCTGGCGCGCGAACTCCTGGCGTCGCGCCACGACTTCATCATCGCCCGCATACCCGACGACCTCAATCCGCGCCTCTTCGACGCGCGCGTCATCGGCATCGAGAAAGCCTGCCTGATCGTGCGCCGGGGCCATCCCCTGGCGGACGGACGAAGCGTGCAGCTCGACGAACTGACTGGTTACGACTGGGTGTTCCAGCCCGGTGGCTCGTTGCTCAGACGAACCATCGAGACGATCTTCATGAGCCGCAACGTCCCCCTGCCCGAGCGCATTCTGAACACAACCTCGCTGCTCTTGACGCTGGTGATGGTAGCTCAGTCGGACGCGATCGCGCCGGTTGCGCTCGACATGGCGAAGTTCGTCAACGACGCGGAAGGCCTGGCGGGCACAATCGAGATACTTCCTGTGTCATTCGACATCGAGGTGCAGCCATACAGCATCATCACAGCGCGCAACCGGGGCCTCTCGCCTGCGGCAAAACTCCTTTATGAACATATCCTGGCGGAGATCCGGTAAGAAGCCGCCTATATCGTGGTGCGCTGACACTGGAAGCCTGATGGTCATGGACCTTCTCGAAAAAGCGGACATCCTGATTGTCGGCGCCGGTTTCTATGGCGCCACGCTCGCGGAGCGCATCGCCTCGATAGGCCGCCGCGTGGTGGTGATGGACCGGCGTGACCATGTCGGCGGCAACGCCTTCACATATGACGACGCTACCACCGGCATAGAAGTGCACAAATATGGAGCGCACCTGTTCCACACGCCCAACGAGACGGTGTGGAACTACCTCAGGCGCTTCACTGGCTTCAGCGACTACAGGCACCGCGGATTTACCGTTCACAAGGGTCAGATCTATTCGCTGCCCATCAACCTCGCGACCATCTGCCAGTTCTTCGGCCGCCGTTTTACGCCGGACGAGGCGCGGGCGCTGATCGCACTTCAGTCTCGCGAGGTCGTGGGGACTCCAGACAATCTGGAAGACAAGGCGATATCCTTGATCGGCCGCCCTCTCTATGAGGCTTTCGTGCAAGGCTACACCGCCAAGCAGTGGCAGACGGATCCTCGCGATCTGCCGCCGGAGATAATCTCCCGACTGCCTGTGCGGTATACGTTCGATGACAGCTACTTCAACGATCGGTTTCAGGGCCAGCCGCTAGACGGCTACACCGCGATCTTCGAGCGGATGCTGCAGAACCCCTTGATCGAGACAAAGCTGGGCGTCGACTTTTTCGATCTGAAGCAACATCTCCCTGAGCGGATGCCGGTTGTCTTTACGGGGCCGATCGATCGCTATTTCGACTATTCCGAAGGTGAGCTTGGCTGGCGCACCGTCGATTTCGAGTATGAAACCATCGAAACCGGCGACTTTCAGGGCGCATCGGTGATCAACTACGCGGACCGCGATTCGGCGTTCACGCGCATTTTGGAATTCCGCCATTTCAATCCGGAACGAAACTACCAGACTGACCGAACGATCATTGCCCGGGAATACGCGCGCTTTGCAGGACGGATGGACGAACCCTACTACCCGATTGGCTCGTGGCGCGACAGGGCCATCCACGCCCGCTATCGCGCACGGGCGGCGGCCGAACCAAACGTTCACTTCGGCGGCCGTCTCGGCACCTACAAATATCTCGATATGCACCAGGCGATCGGTGCCGCGTTGAAGGCGTTCGAGACAGTTTTCGGGCCAATGTTTGAACGGGGTCAAAACATCGGCGGTGCGGGCTGATCTTTTTCAACGCCGATGGACTTGGCCATGGCCGCCGTCGTTGCTGCCCGCGATCCAGACTTCGGGGCGGGTTTGCCTGTGGTTTCGCCACCAGTCGCGCAGTTTCAGCCGCGGCGTAATGGGGGCGGGAACCTCGCCACCATCCCGACCCGCTTGCGGCAGCTCGCGTTCGATATCGGCGATCACCCGAGACAGGTTGTCCAGCATCGACGTTGCCGCAGGCTGGGCGCCGACCAGTCGCGCATATTCCTCAAGGATGTCCGAGCGTTCCAGGTAGGAACGTTGCGGATAAAATGCATAGTGCGCGACCATGGCGTCGGTGGCAAAGCAGTTGGCCAGCCCCGTCTTCACGGAGCCCCTGACACTCCAGTCGACCTCTTCGTCCGACGTTATCAGGTCTGGATATGCGGCCAGCGTCTTGCCGAACCAGCAGATGCAATTGATCGAGAAGTGCGAGACTGCGATGGGATAGGAGCCGCCACGCAATTTCTGCCATTCGCCGGCCTCGATGAGGTTCAGAAACTGGCGATGAAGCGCCTCCGCGAACATTCCGTCAAAGAAGCCGATACGGCCGAACACTTCGAATTTCAGGGGCCGTGACGACCCGATTTTCCCGGTGTGTAGCAGCAAGGCGGAGCAGATGGAATTGTTTACGATCAGGGGCATGGTCAGCAGATATTGCGGGTTCGAAATCCGGAATTCGAGGTGACGCTCAAAAAAGTCCGGCTGTATCCAGACTATGTCATCGTCGAAGCGGATGTAGATCGTATCATCGTCCATCGCGGTGCGGTGGAACCCCCCGATAGAACGGATCGTGGGCACCTGCCCGTCCGGCTGCTGGACAAGCCGTACACGTGGGTCGCGCTTCGCCAGCGTGTCGAAGAATGCGAGGTCGCGCGGTTCGGTCGTGTTGACCCAGATGTCGTAGCGGTCGACCAGCGGGGAAGCCAGAACCTGCGGTACAAGGAGCCGCATGTAGCGGCGGCGGCCCGCTGGCGTGACGCAAACGATCTTGTGGTCTTTGTACATCTGCCACCGGCGCCTGTTCGAGATCAGGATTAGGGGCCGGAAACAGCATATTTGTCCAGCCGGGTGCGAGCGACACCAATGGATTTCGTCGGGCTTCTGGTCAGCCGAAGGGCGAAGCCATCGCACATCACCCCGGAAACAAACTGTTGATTCGCATTGAGTTCT